>LNFM01000318.1_pt1 | contig 135660 bp, 139 predicted proteins | sample 596031 | NCBI WGS metagenome assembly LNFM01 (sample SAMN04254537, study PRJNA301005) | activated carbon metagenome | isolation source: dual media filters at the Ann Arbor, Michigan drinking water treatment plant | place: USA: Ann Arbor | reverse complement strand
TGTCCCAGAGGACAAGCAGGGCAATAGATGCGAGACCAATCAGAGAGGCGCCGAGGTGAAAGTCCCCAAATATACTGAGGAGCTCAGAAAACGTGGTTTGGAGATCCGTTGAAAGAAGGACATGTCGCCTTCTGGATCCGGATCATGTCCGACCAGATGGGGAATTTGTTTGAGGATGATGATCACGCCGATCGCAGCTAATAATCCTTTGATGACGCTTGATGGGAAGAACGCAGCAATGAATCCTCCCTTGGCGATACCCAAAACGATTTGAATCAACCCAGCCAGCATCACAGCTGTCAGAAAGGCTGAGAATGATCCGAGTGAAAGAATTTGAGCGGCGACGACCGCGGACAAGCCGGCGGCCGGGCCGCTCACACTGGTATGAGATCCGCTGAGGAGTCCCACCACAATGCCGCCGATGATTCCAGCCAACAACCCGGACACCAACGGCGCGCCGGAAGCCAGGGCAATTCCTAAGCAGAGTGGCAGCGCCACAAAGAACACAACAAGGCCCGACTTCACATCGGCAATGAGAGTCCTAGCAGATATCCCGTTCGTCGTACGCATCAGATAGCCTCTTCATAGAACCGTCCGTATCGATCAGAACCTCGTCGCGAGCAAGTATTTCTGTTTCGGGAGGGTGCACTACTGCCATCTCTACCGACCGGTGCGATTCCTGTTCTCGGCCTCAACTGTGACCGGCGAGCCATGGACTATGTTCCAGTTTGAGCGAGTGCTCCCGGAACTTGCCCTGGTTGTCCCCAATAAATTGTCCGATGGGGAAAGGGAATCTCAATGCCTTTGGCATCGAACGTCTTCTTGATCCGCCGGTTCATTTCCCGTCCAATCCGCCATTGTTGACTGGGTTGGGTCTTGAGACGGCACCGGATGATCACGGCGGACTCATCGAAGCGATCGACCCCGAGCATTTCCAGCGGTTCCAGAATCTCGGGGGCGTACAACGCATCGGTCCGCAGTTCCTCTGCAATTTGGATGAGGACTGCCATGACGCGATCTACGTCTTCCCGATAGGCCACGCCGACGTCAAGGACGGAATAGGAGTAGCCTTTCGTCATGTTCTTCACTCGGTCCACGATCCCATTCGGCACGATGTGCACATTGCCGGACACGTCGCGTAGCGTGATGGTGCGTAGCTTGACCTCTTCGACCACGCCGTTCACGCCGGCCACCTCGACGATATCCCCCACGCTGATGGAATCCTCCAGTAGGATGAAGAACCCCGAGATCACATCTTTCACCAAACTCTGAGCGCCGAAGCCGATCGCCAATCCGCCCAAACCAGCGGCAGCCAGCAGTGGTTTGAGGTCGATCCCGATCTCGGATAAGATCATCATGGTTCCCACAGCCAGAATGAACACGCGCGCCACGTCGCGCAGCACATGTGTGAGCGTGTCGGCCCGTCGACGTTGTGCCGGACTCGGCAAAGTGCCTTCGTACAGATTTCGCAGTCGTTTCAGAACCTGTTTTGTAATCACGAGCAGGAGCACCATGGTCACACCGACGAGCAACACACGAATCCCCGACCCCATCCCCCACTCAATGAATCGTTCCATCAACCGCGTTACCCATCGCTCTTGCATCATGCGCCCTCCTCCTCGACGATTCGCTTCGTTCCCATGGATTATGTTCACAGCGCTTACGGAGCCTGTGGTCCCTCTCCCAGCACGCGGTTGATCGTCAAGCCCTGCACCAGGATCGAGAAGACGACGACAGCATACGTGATTGTTACGAGTGCATCACGCGACGAACCAGGCGGCAGTGAAAGGGCCAGCGCTACGGAAATGCCGCCGCGCAGGCCGCCCCAGGTTAAAATCCTGATCGTCTTCTCGTTGAACTCGCGCACAAAACTAAACCCTTTGACTTGGAGCACCACAGTGATCCAGCGTGCCGCCAGCACCAAGGGAATGGCCAGGAGTCCGGCGATCAGATAGGGTTGTTGGAAACTCAGTACAAGCACTTCCAATCCGATCAGCACGAACAAAACTGCATTCAACAACTCGTCCAACAATTCCCAGAAGTTATCGAGATGCTCCCGTGTCGTTTCCGACATGGCCCATTGCCGCCCATAGTTTCCGATGAGCAGTCCCGCCACCACCACGGCGATGGGGCCGGAGGTGTGCAACAGATCCGCCAGCCCGAAGCTACCCATGACCAGCGCCAGGGTAATGAGAATCTCGACTTGGTAATTATCTACCGAGCGGAGCATCCGATACGCGATATAACCTAAGGCCAGCCCGAGCGCAGCTCCACCGAGCGCTTCCTCCGCGAAGAGTACCAGCACGTCAGTCATGTGCACCGTCTCTTTCGGAACGAGATTCAAAACGACCAGAAATATCACGACGCCCACACCGTCGTTGAAGAGAGACTCCCCGACGATTTTCATTTCCAGTGCCTTGGGTAAGCGGGCTTGCCTGAGGACTCCCATGACGGCGATCGGATCGGTTGGCGAAATCAACGCCCCGAACAGCAGGCAATAGAGAAAAGGCAACGGCAGGCCGACGAAAGCAAACACCACATAGCTAAGCCCCCCGATCAGCAGGCTCGACAGGATCGTCCCGATGACCGCCAGAGTGCCGATCACCCATTTGAGATCCAGCAGCTCGTCCAGTTTGACATGCAACGCGCCGGCAAACAGCAAGAACCCCAGCATGCCATGCATCAGCGCTTCGTTGAAATCGATGGCGCCGATGAACCGTTGTGCCTCAGCCTCCACGCCGAATCCCAACTTGCCGAGCACCAGCAGAATCAGCGAGAACACCAGCGCCACCGCCATCAGCCCGATCGTCATCGGTAATTTCAGCAGCCGGTGGTTCACATAACTGAACAGGGCCGCCAAGCAAATGAGGATCGTGAGCGTGTGAATCAGTGTCACGAGCAGTCTTCCTTTTCGTTTTCAGGCTTCCGCATGGTCACCCTGTCTCATCTCGACGGAAACGTCTGCTTTCGGTCTCCGACCGGACATTCTGGTCTGTCGCGGTGATGTCGTAAACGACTGGTTGCCCAGCGTCTTCGCAGAACCACGAGAGGGCAAGAGCGAACTTGCGGTTTTCTTGAATATTGACGTGCTCAGTTCCGCTTCTGGGATCTCTTCGGTTTGAACTTTTCTTCTTCCACATCGATGACCGCTCCAGTTTCGGCGTCGATATGGACTTCCATGACTATTTTCTCAGCCGTGACGACTTCTACTTCCCAGATCAACCGGTCATGCTTCTGTTCAAGCTCGGCTTCAATGACCGTACCTGGCACTTTCTCCCGCGCCGTTGTGACGGCCTCGTCGATCGATACCTTTGCTGCGGCTGCCTTCTCAACTTTATTTGGTTCTCCAAATGCCAAGCCAGCCTCCATCATGAAGCCGGCTGTCAATACAAGAGCGGCCAGCGTGAACCTTGTACCAACTTCCTTGCACACGACTTCCTCCATGACGTGACTGGGAACTTCAAGATGATGCAGCTATCACTCTCGTTAGAGCCGTCCTCGCAACGTTTGCCTTATCCTCTCGATGTAGTCTCGGCGTGTCGTATCAATCTCACTCTGTCTCGTCCTCACGATGCAGCCACACCCGGAATCGGGCCCAATGTACACTGAGCCGAGCAGTGGCTCTCGAAAGAATACAAAGTTAGCAATTTCTATTTCGAAGTGTTTCATTCGAAGCAGCATGGAACCTCCACGACCTCATAGCAAGCTTCACGTCCCACACACTATGTGATGTGTGTAACAGGCACCCGTGAACGTCTCAGAGCAACACGTGCACATTAGCTCGATGGGATGCGAACGAAGAGGCTACCCTTGAGGAGGGTGAAAGACTGCGCTTAACACAATCGAAAGAGGAGCTGCTGGTTGGAAACTCACCGAGAAACTGGAATGGCTTGGCTGTCCTGGTTTCGGAATGATGGGAGGAATTGAAAAGTCTTCAGAGAGCGATTCCACCGGCGTATCCGAGATGAGGAGACCCAATAACGTGACCGGAGCTCCCAGCAGTTGGGACACCACGCAGAGACAGAGGAAGCAGATGAGCACGGCTGTGGCTTTTCCATCAAGCACACCGTGACATATCCCTCTATCAGTGGGACGCATGGCACGTACTATACTCAAGCCCAGACTCGTGGGCAAGAGCAGTTCGTAAGGTCTACTGCGAACTGGATCGGCTGGAGCACCATTCTGCACTCACTTATGTCATTTCTGCACTCACTTATGTCATTCGCCGATCCGACCAGGCATAGGTCGCGCCGAAACAGAGACCCGCTACGACCGCCTGGACAAATGCATCCTCCGCATGAAGCGCGATTGCCCACCACACGATGGCAGCAAGGAGACCGGCCACCGCCCCAAGAAACACTTTGCCGCCTGCAAGTTTCAGCCAATCGGTGAACAGCACCCATGCGCTCATATATACGACTCCGGCGGCAACCGACGCCCAGAGGTACATGAGATCGCGATTGAAGAACCAGACCTGGATCCCCCCTGCAAGAATGCCCAGGATCACACCGGTTATGATTCGCTTTATCATGATGGAATAGTGAAACGAGGTGTCAGCCAATTCATCCTCCATGTGCAACTAGTTTTGCTTCCCACTTAAATGAAGTGGTATGCAGTCTTGCTTAATCGATCAATATAGCCATACCTGCCCGCCGGATCGTAACGCGACACCTGTCTGGGGTGTGACCTGCTCCATGCCAAACATCCAGCGGCGCTCGGGACGCATGAAGTACAATTTCACGCTCTCAATGGTTGATCCACTACCCGACTTCCCCTCAGGCTGAGCTCCGAGAATCTGCTGCCAGGCCGAACGCCATTGGGAAGGGCGCACGTGGATGGGATCGAACCCATACCACGCGGGATCTAGCCGGAAGAACCTAGTCCTATACGACGCAGACAGCTGAACCAGCCCTTCGTTCACACGTTCGGCTCTTTCTATGACCTCAGTGAGGGAAAGGTGACAAGAGGGCGATAGTACCGACCGAAATGCCAAAAACTTACTATTGGATAGGCGCCGGATGCTGGAAAGCGGCAAATCAGTGAGTACGATGTCGTTTGTGACCGTCCTTAGACGGACAAGTGCCTCTTTGACCCATCCCAACGTTCGCTCGACGGAAAAGCCATATAGGATATCATTGCCGACATCTGTCACAAGCCCCCTGGTGGCCATCGGAGGACGAGATGCTAATTCAGTCCACAAGCTCGATTTGAGGATACTGGGTAATGTACGAAACATAAAGTTGCTCGGAGCTCCATATGATCGCCCATGTCCAAGCGCCGCCAGTACTTCGACGTCCGGTCCCCACACCAATCGAGACGTCGAGACAATGGTCTGGAAACCACGTGTCAAGTTGCTGGCGCCAAGCGCAACGACGCGACCGACCTCAGGAGGCATACCCAGCCATCAGAGTGTGTGATTGTTGGCTGAAGGCAAGCGCTCTACTCAATATGAACCTGGCCCTGCCCGGTGAGTTCCAACCTGACGACAACTGGCACTCCATCGTGGAGACAGCGATATGGGGTGATCATTGGATCGTTGGTTGTTAGACCAGCACAGCGTGATTCAATGTCCTTCGTGTCTCCAGGCTGAAACCTGAATCGCACCGTGACGATCCCTCCACTGACTCGATGTGTTTCAAAGATATCATAGGAGGACTTGGGAATGACGTGTGAGACCCAGCCTTGGCTCATGCTCTCAGACTCTATCAATGCCTGATAGGTCTCGTAGTGAGACTCAAACGTCCCGATGTTATCAACGAGCCAGACCGCGCCGACAAAAACCGCCCCCACTACCAACAGGCTTGCCCCGATCTTATTCATACATCAACGGGTATTGTCGTCGGAACGGTCACGAGACCGGCGGACAGGTGGTTTGCCTCGTATCGCGACCGAGCCCCTTGGTCACTTCAATCCGCGCGACACCTTTGACATTGGCGCAGAGATCCCCGAGTCCCGGTGTGACCAGTCGAAACGGACCACCTTTCGTATCAGGCAACGGTGCTCCATCAAGCTCGTACACGAGAACTCCATGGTCTCTGGCTTGCTGGAGCGTGAGACAGGCTGAGTACTTTCCGTCTGCTGCATGAAATGCGATGTGATCCGCCTCAATCGCCAAAGTCGGAACATCGAGCAGCCCATTCAACCGAATCCCCCGTCCTTTCATGCCCGGCATCACGGTGGCAATATCGAGCTGATGTTCTACAGGCAATGCCGCGATAGCGGCACGGTCAAATGAGATCGGTTGAACGACGGCGCCTTCAATTCGGACCCGCCCTGAGCCGGTCTGTTCCTTCTCGGTGATCGTCTTGATCATCGCTGTCAGGGCTTCGTTGACAGGAGTGGGAATGCCTAACTTGCGACCCTGCTCCACAATGAACCCGTTTAAAGAGTCGATCTCCGTCCGCCGCCCCGTCTTCCAATCGTCGTACATAGATGTATGGATGTCACGGATCTCTTGAGAGGCCTTGACCACTCGTTCAGGCATATCGAGCGGCAACGGTACCTTCAGCGCAGCCGAGATTGCCGCGCATTCTCCCACTATCTGCCGGATTACACCCGTCATCTCTGGGTGATCCAACGCCTTTGCCACACGATCATCAATGAGCACCGTGATCGGATTGAAGACGCAGTTCCAACACATCTTCTCCCATTTACTGCGGCGAAGGTCTTTAGAGAGGTGGCAAGGAATGCCTGCTGAGGCAAACAGGTCACGGATGGCGAGAAGTCGTTCGCTCTCATAGCCCATCAGTTCACCGATGGCGACAGCCCCCTTCTTATAATGGTCGATCACGCCCGGCTCGGCGATTTTGGAATAGATGTACGCCACCCCACCGACGACGCAATCTCGCTGGATTCGCGCGATGAGGCGGTCTTCGGTGTCGATCCCGTTTTGCAGGGTGAGGATCACTGTTTTTTCAGTGAGTATCGGTTCGATCTGGTCCATCACCTCATTGAGGGCGTAGGCTTTCACTCCCAGAACAATGAGGTCTGGCTTCGGCAGCTCTCGAGCATCGGATGCAACTGGCGGTCGGACGGTGAAGGAACCACCGGCACTGCGAATCGTCAGCCCATTCCGCTTGACTGCTTCAAGTGTTCTAGGTCTAAGAAGAAAAGAGACATTGGGGTTGTTCTTCGCCAGATGTGCTCCGAAGAACCCGCCGACCGACCCTGCACCCACGAATAAGATCTGTTTCATCACTCATCCTCATTCAGTTGCTTGCGAAGCGGCTGTACTATAGCATGCACCTCCACAGAGACACAGCAGCGTACTCGCTCACCAATGCCTATGGCTCATGGATCCAATCTCGGACTCTTGAAAGAAAAGCTGGTTGCTGCTGAGGCTATCACTGTTCTCACCGGTGCTGGGATCTCAGCCGACAGCGGTGTACCGACCTTTCGCGGCACGGACGGTTTGTGGAAGAACTTTCGCGCCGAGGACCTGGCGACACCCGAAGCCTTCGAGCGGGATCCTCACCTCGTGTGGGAATGGTACAACTGGCGGCGCGAGCTGATCGCCACAAAACAGCCGAATGATGCGCACAAGGCACTAGCCGAACTGGAGCGCCGCTGTCCGGACTTTTGGCTGATGACGCAAAATGTGGACGGGCTGCATCGAGACGCCGGCTCACGGAAACTCTCGGAGATTCATGGCAATATCTGGAAGGTTCGCTGTACCGGCTGTGGCGTGGTGGAAAACAACCGCGATGTGCCGATTGCCATTCTTCCGTCCTGTTCCCGATGTGGATCGCTGCTCAGACCCCATATCGTTTGGTTCGGAGAATCCTTGTCTCCTGACGATCTCGACGACTGCTCCAGGGCGCTTAAACACTGCGACGTCCTGCTTGTCATCGGCACATCCGGCGTTGTCTATCCGGCTGCAGGGTTTGCATCCGTTGCCAAAGAAGTTGGCGCATTCGTCGCCGAAATCAACCTCGACCCCACCCCACAGTCAGCACTGGTCGACCTCTCATTGCACGGCCGTGCAAAAGATCTTGTGCCGCTACTCCTACAGCCGCTCTAGAAGCGGAAACAGCTCCTCCAAATTCTTGATGGTCCGAATGCCTGCGCCCTGCTGTCCTCCGTCACGGTCCAACAGGACGGTGTGAAGCCCGGCTTTCTTCGCGCCTTCCACGTCCTCTCGCAGACTATCGCCGATATGCAGGGCCTCCTCCGGATCGACGGCATGCTTCTCTAACGCGAGATGAAAAATCTGAGGAGCCGGTTTTGCGGCTTGGGCTAAACTCGAAATAGTCACCGTGTCAAATGTCTCGGCGATCCCGAGTCCACGCAGCACGGTAAATAGACGAGAATCAAAATTCGAGATGATACCAAGCTCCAGATTCCGCTCCTTGAGCCGAGTCAAGGTCGACGCTGTTTCAGGAAACAAACGCCATGATCGATGGTCCTCAAATACACGAAATACGTGATCGAAGAACTCGTCGAATCGCTCGAACATGCCCACGCGATAAAAGACGTGATGCACGATATCGAACCACCACAGTCGCTCACTTTGTTTGATTCGTGTCGGGTCGGTTACGGCAAAGACCGGCGGCGGCGCTTCACGGAACGCTCGACTGAATGCGTGCTGGATTGCGACTAACGAGTCTGGTTTCTGGAGAAAACCGAACTCGACCGCATGTCTAAGATAAATCTCAGCGACCGACCCCTGCACGTGAAAGAGGGTATCGGCTGCATCGAAAAACACGACTCGTATCGACGAACTCATGAGGGGGTCATCGTGATCTCATGTAGCAATTCGGCCGCGCGTCGAAATACATCGCGAATCCAATCACCTATCGATGGTTTTCTTGACAAAGCATACCCCCCTTGCTAGCTTCGAAGAAACTAAAAAGTGGGGAGCGTCGTTCATGGCTTCGCCGATCTTTGTGGTGGACAGCAGTCCAGCAGTGAGACGGATGGTGGAACAGATCTCGACCCCGGAAGGGTTTGAGGTCGTTGGGTTTCAAGATGGACCGACTGCGCTTGAGGCCGCTCGGCGAAACTCGCCCTCGCTGATCATTGCGGACTATCATCTCGACAACATGACCTTCTCAGGGTTTTGCAAAGAGATCAACAAGCTGGACAATCTGACGGAAACCTATCTCATTTCGTTGGTGAATCCTGCTGATCGCCCGGACGAAAATCTCCTTCGCACGTTGGGTGTCAAGGCCTTCCTGAAGAAACCCTTTCAATCTGAGGATTTGCTTGATGTACTGAAGTCTCTTCAACAGAGACCGACTGGTACCTCGAACGGCAATGGTCTGAAACGGCGCATCTGGCCGCCAACATCGACTTCAACCGACTCTGATGATGAGGCGATCGACTATCTGTCAGGTGGCGATAGCCAGGAGGAGCCTATGAACCAGTCTGGCAGCTCATCCAGTGCATCACCGGCACCATCAGTCGCGCCTGCGGCTCCCGAAGATGCCATGAGGGGCCTCTTTGACCAACTCTTGCAATCGATGACGAAACGAAGCGAGCTGAGCCTTGCCGAGCTGCTCCCTCGCGTGATCGAGGAGAAACTGGGAACCCATGTCCGACCAATAGTTCAAAAAGAGTTGAGCGCACAGCTAGGGAACATCCTCTCTCAGGAATATCTCACCACGATCATTCACCCTCTGGTCTCTCAGGCATTGCCCGCTCTCATCAAAAAGGAGCTCGAGGCCAGCGAGCCCATCGTCCGACAAACCGCATCCGATGTGGCCAGAGCTTCTCTCGGAAAGAGCGTCGATCGGCTGGTCAAGGATCAGGTCGAATCCGGAGTCCAGCAATACTTACCCGCAGCCGTGCGGGAACAGGTGGGAGCAGTCGATCAGCTGGTCAAAGATGAGATTCAACGTGCTGTGCAGAAGCAGGCCCTGCTCCTGGCAGATGACATGGTGAAAGCCGCAGTTGGACAAACCGTCGAACAGGCCGTTCAGAGAATCGTGCCCGAGATTGCCGAGCAGCACATCAAGGCTGAACTCAAACGTCTGATCGAGACTGAAGAAGCGTCACGCCCCTCTAAGATTTAACCTTCTTGTTTCGCTTCCCTCGTCCAGCCTTGGCCAAGGCCTTCACCCGCTTGACATTCTTCTGATGTTTCTTTCGTGTCTTCCGATCCTTCTCACGACCTCGTGCCATGATCCTCCTACTGGAAAGTGTGTGATGCGCTCTTTTGTGGCCGATTGTATAGCACATGCCTCGCAAGGTCACAAGCTGAGAGGCACCTCCATTTTCTGCACCGCTACAGACATGCTAAGATGCGCACCCTGTTGTTAGAGGACCTTGCACCAATGACCATATCTCAACTCGATAAAACGTATGACCCCAAAGCCGTTGAAGACCGTTGGTCCCGTGAGTGGATCGACCGAGGATATTTCCGTGCCGACGCGAAGACCCACCCAGGCCAACCCTATTGCATCGTCATTCCTCCTCCTAATGTCACCGGCTCGCTTCATGTCGGCCATGCGCTCAACCATTCACTGCAAGACATTCTGATCCGGTGGCGGCGTATGCAGGGGCGCAATACCCTCTGGCTCCCCGGAACCGACCATGCCGGTATCGCCACGCAGAACGTGGTGGAAAAACAGCTGATGGCCGAAGGCCTGTCACGGGAGTCGCTGGGGCGGGAGCAGTTCGTCGAACGGGTGTGGCAATGGAAGGCGACGTCGGGAAACACGATCGTCAATCAGCAAAAGCAGCTGGGAGAATCCTGCGACTGGGATCGCTTGCGATTTACGATGGACGACGGCTTGTCCAAGGCCGTCATCGAGGTCTTCGTGCGTCTGTATGAAGACGGGTTGATCTATCGTGGCGAGCGGCTCATCAATTGGTGCCCACGCTGTCTGACGGCCCTCTCTGACATCGAAGTAGAACATGAGGAGGTGAAAGGTAAACTCTACCACCTCCGCTATCCGTTGGCGGACGATCCGAACACCGGTTTGATCGTGGCCACAACGCGACCTGAAACGATGTTGGGCGACACGGCCGTCGCCGTGCATCCGGACGATCCTCGCTATCGCCACCTGATCGGCAAGAAGGTCGATTCGATCCTCGTAGATCTTGAATTCGGCACCGGCGCCGTCAAGATCACGCCGGCGCACGACTTCAACGACTACGAAGCAGGAGAGCGGCACGGACTCCCTCGTCTTGCCGTGCTCGATCATGCCGCATTGCTTGATGCCGCTGGGATGCAACAGGCAGCAGTCGAATCATCGGTCGTCGAGATGCTCCGTGGCCTTCCAGTTCCCAAGGCGCGCCCCAAAGTTGAAGCACTCTTGCGTGAACAGGGACTCCTTGAAAAAACCGAAGACCATAAGATGGCCATCGGAAAATGCTATCGCTGCAAGACGGTCGTTGAGCCGTATCTATCTCCCCAGTGGTTCGTCAAGGTTCAACCTCTTGCCGATCCCGCTATTAAGGCAGTTGAAGAGGGACGGATCCGGATTATCCCCGAAGGGTGGGTGAATAATTATCTGGGCTGGATGCGGGATATCAAAGATTGGTGCATCTCACGGCAAATTTGGTGGGGACATCAAATTCCTGCCTGGTACTGTCTGACTTGCAACAGTCGTCAGATCGTCACTGTCGATGGTCGGACCACAATCCTACAAGGTGCCGTCCCGATTATTTCAAAATTGACTCCAGCTGGGTGTCCCACCTGTCATGGCCAACACTTGCTCCGCGATCCAGACGTGCTCGATACATGGTTCTCCTCCGCCCTCTGGCCGTTCACAACGCTCGGTTGGCCGGAACAGACGCCTGAACTCAAGACCTATTACCCGCGCATGATCATGATGGGGCTCAAGTTCATGGGAGATGTGCCCTTCAAAGACGTCTATATCCATGCCTTGGTCCGCGACGCAGAAGGCCAGAAGATGAGCAAATCCAAGGGCAACGTGATCGATCCGCTGCACGTCATGGATCAATTCGGCACTGACGCCCTTCGGTTCACCCTGGCCTCGATGGCCTCGCCGGGACGCGATATCAAGCTGGCAGAAGAACGGATCGAGGGCTACCGTAATTTTGCTAATAAGATTTGGAATGCCGCGCGATTCTGCCTTATGTATTTGGATGGACCAAAGTTTTCGAAGCCGCCGGCCGAACTCGGATTGCCAAATCGTTGGGTCCTGAGCCGGCTGAACCATACAATTAAGGTGGTGACAGTAGAACTAGAAGCATATCGCTTTGATCGCGCGTCCAACGCACTTTATCAGTTTATTTGGCACGAGTACTGTGACTGGTATTTGGAGTTGATCAAGCCTGCCATACAAGACCCAACTCATCCGTTTGGGCCAGAAACCAGATCTACACTCATCGAAACATTTGAAACCACTATGCGGCTTCTTCACCCGTTCATGCCGTTCATTACAGAAGAGATCTGGCAAACCATTCCGCATCAAGGAGAAAGCATTGTCATCCAATCCTTTCCAATGCCCAACATGGCTTGGAATGCACCAGAGGCCGAAGCGGTTTACACGTTACTTGAACAAACCGTCAGTCTCGTGCGCACTGGACGGACGCTATTAAACTATCCACCTGGGCAACAGATCACTTATTGGGTTGCGCACGAGGATCAAGTGGAACAACGCCATCTAGAACTGACTCACCGCCACCTGGGACACTTGAGCCGTGGCACTGCCGAGGTGAAGCCGACGAAAGAGTGGCCCGTGCAAAAACTGCTTCGACTCGTCAATGAAGGCCTGTCGGTAGGCATCGTAGTTTCCGGCGACGTCGACCTCAAGAAAGCGATCGAGCGCCTCGGAAAACAACTCGCGGAGACCGACAAGGAATTGCAACGGGTCGATGGGAAGCTGAAGAACGCCGAGTTTGTGTCGAAAGCTCCACCGGACGTGATTACCGAGCACCAGGAGCGGGTGCGGACCCTGTCTCGCGATCGTGCATTGCTGGCCCATAGCCAACAGCAGCTCCGCACGATGCTGGGATCCTGAGAAATGTTCACCCCCCTCCCCGCTGCAGAGATCCGTCGTGCCGTGCGTCAAGGGTTCGAAGAAGATCTGGCTCAGGGAGATGCCACGACCGCATCAATCTTTCCATCTCCGGTGCCGGCTCGAGCCGAGATCATCGCGCAACAGCTGTTGGTTGTGGCAGGCATGGCCGCAGCGGTTCAAACCTTTCTCATGGTCGATCCTACTCTGCGGTTGTCGGTTTCCAAAGGAGATGGCGACCGAGCTAAGAATGGAGAGCCGCTTCTTCAGATCGAGGGTGATGGGCGGTCCATCCTGCAGGCTGAGCGGGTTGCCTTGAACTTTCTTCAACACCTGTCCGGGATCGCCACCTTGACGCAACGGTTCTGCCACGCCGTGCGCGGCTACCCCGCCAGTATTCTGGATACCAGAAAAACGCTTCCCGGCTGGCGTGCGCTTCAGAAGTGGGCCGTGTCGCTTGGCGGAGGGATCAACCACCGACACTCACTGAGTGACGGGATTCTGATCAAAGACAACCATCTGGCCCTTCTTCAACACACTCGACGACCGGTTGAACGGGCCTGCCGATTGGCACATGCCCGTTGCTCGAGCGCACTTCCGATTATTGTTGAGGTAGAATCCCTCTCTGAGGTCCGGCAGGCGCTCGCAGGAAAGCCTGATATTATTCTGCTGGATAACATGGCTCCAGACCTGGTCCGACGTGCCGTAGCATTGATCAAGAAGCAGGCTCTGGTAGAAGTGTCGGGCGGCATCACCCTGAAGAGCGTCCGAGCCATGGCTGCCGCCGGCGCCGATCGCATCTCTATTGGGGCGCTCACCCATTCTGCTCCGGCAGCAACAGTCAGCCTTGTCATGACGCTGACTCGGCCTGCACGCCGCCGGCGTTCGTAGTTGATGTCGTCACCCTCCACCCCACTTAGCCTCGATCGTATTCGCAGCACCCTAGTGACCGAGTCACTTGGGCATACCTTGTATCTGCACCAAGAGCTCCCCTCGACCAACACGGAGGCGGCTGCTTTGGCGCGAGCGGGTGCACCGCACGGGACCGTCGTAATTGCGGAAAGCCAGTCAGGTGGATACGGGCGACATGGGCGTGCTTGGTTCTCTCCGCCGGGGCTGAACATCTATTGCTCTGTCATCATACGTGGCATGGGTGACAACCTATCGCTTTCGCAATGGTTATCCTGGGTGCCGCTTGTCAGCGCACTTGCCGTCACCGAGGCGATTCGACAGACGGCGGCTGTGTCCCTTTTGCTGAAGTGGCCGAACGACCTGCTTCTCCATGAACGCAAAGTCGGCGGGATTCTCTGCGAGAGCAGTGGTGCCACCACCAATAATCCAGTTGTGGTGATTGGAATCGGGCTGAATGTGAATGTTCCCCCGCTATCTTTTCCCGTAGAGTTGCAGCCAATTGCAGCCTCATTATTAGAAGCCTCGCGACAACTAATCGACCGTAATCGGCTCATTGTGCAACTGCTCCTGGAGCTTGAGCAGTGTCTTGGGGAGCTTCGATCTTCTGGATCTGTCCGCCTGCGACAAGCCTATACGGCTCGCTGCGCCACATTGGGGCGCCACGTTCGCGTCCTGTTCACGAACGATCACCCGATCGTCGGCATCGCAGAGGCGCTTTCTGCCGACGGCGCACTACAAGTAAGAACCGTGCCGCATCACCCTCGTTCACAACCGATGCCCCTCGTCGATGTCCGTGCAGCTGATGTTATTCATCTAAGAGAGTAGCGAAAATGGAGTGGGCCGGGTAGAATGAGTTCGATGCTCTTAGCGGTCGACATCGGGAACACCAACGTGGTCGCAGGAATCTTCGATGGATCAACTCTGCTGACCCATTGGCGGTTGGCGACAGATCCCAAGACCACGGCCGATGAGTATGGTGTCCTGTGCCTCAGCCTCATGGCCCGAGACGGGCGCCTCCCAGAGCACATCACCGGTGCGATCATCTCCAGCGTCGTTCCCGCGCTCACGGAGACGTTTGAGTCGATGGTTGAAACGTCCTTTGGCTCCACCCCGATCACCGTTTCCCCCGACATGGATACAGGTCTCACACTGAAATATTCGAATCCGAAAGAGATCGGAAGCGACCGCATTGTGAATGCGGCGGCGGCCTATGAGAAGTTTCACCGTGATCTCATCATCGTTGATTTCGGCACCGCGACGACGTTTTGTGCCGTCAACCGAGATGGAGAGTATCTCGGAGGTGTGATCGCACCGGGTCTGACCATTTCCGCGGAGGCGCTGTTTACCAGGGCGGCGAAGTTGAGCAAAGTTGAACTCGCCCGGCCCAAGACCGTCATTGGAACCGATACCGCCAGTAGTATTCAATCGGGGCTCATCTTCGGCTATGCCGGCCTTGTAGACACTCTTGTTCAGCGGATGGAACGGGAAATGGGGCGCACGTCATATGTAATTGCCACGGGTGGATTAGCCTCAGTCATCGCGCCGGAGGCACGATCGATTCAACATGTTGAACCATATTTAACCCTTCATGGACTTGAACTCCTCTATCGTCGTGCCCGCGGAGCGAGTCTGACCCAGTGGATCTAGTCCTCTTTGTCCCCACGTCATTTTATTTTCCCCTTACCCGTTGACTTCTCTCCTGCTATGGATATCTCCACGCTTGTATAGGTATTAGGATGACTCACGATCAAGATCAGAAAAAACCAAACGCCAATACAATCGAGAACTTAGAGGAGGCTTCTCCAGTCATGGACGCGTCAGACTCCTCAGTTCAGGATGAACTGGCCAGTAAGACTGAAGAATGCAACGCGCTCAATGATAGGTATCTGCGGCTGGCTGCGGAATTTGAAAACTACAAACGCCTCATACAGCGCGACCAGCGTGAGCAGATTCGATTCGGGAATGAACAGATTCTTAAAGAGCTGCTGCCGGTGGTCGATAACATGGAGCGGGCGATCAAAGCGGCTCGTACAAGCGGAGGCGATTCATCGCTCGTGCAGGGTGTGGAACTGACGCTCAAACAACTCTCCGGGACCCTGACTAAATTCGGCGTGCAGGCGATCGAAACGACCGGCCAGGAGTTCGATCCAAGCGCCCATCAAGCCGTCTCGTACGGACCATCGAACGACGTGCCGGCCAATAAAGTATTGGACGAGTTTCAAAAAGGGTATCGGTTGCACGACCGGATTCTACGAGCGGCCATGGTCAGTGTGTCATCAGGTCCGGCCAATTCAAGTGAACATGATTCAACGACGCATTGACCTGATTCGGTCGTCGTTGTCAAGAAGGAAGGAGTTTACCAATGGGTAAAGTCATCGGTATCGATCTCGGGACCACCAACTCTTGTGTGGCGATTATGAGCGGCGGAGACCCCGTCGTGATCGCCAATGCCGAAGGGAGCCGGACCACTCCTTCCGTCGTTGCTATCACCGATAAAACCGAACGGTTAGTGGGACAAATTGCCAAACGGCAAGCGATCACCAACCCCGAGAACACCATTTACTCCGTGAAGCGTTTGATGGGGCGCAAGTTCAAGAGTCGCGAGGTGCAAGAAGCTATGAAGCGGCTTCCGTACAAGGTGGTTGAGGCCGATAACGGTGATGCACATGTAGAGTTACGCGGCAAACGCTATAGCCCACCGGAAGTCTCCGCCATGATTCTGCAGAAAATGCGGCAGACGGCTGAAGACTATCTCGGTGAAAAGGTCACTGAGGCCGTGGTGACAGTCCCCGCCTATTTTGACGACAGCCAGCGCCAGGCGACCAAAGATGCCGGCCAGATTGCCGGGCTGAACGTCCTGCGTATTATCAATGAGCCGACAGCAGCCTCCCTCGCCTACGGTCTGGACAAGAAGAAAGACGAGCGGATCGCCGTATACGACTTGGGCGGTGGCACCTTCGACGTCTCCGTTCTTGAAATCGGCGAAGGCGTGTTCGAGGTGAAATCCACCAATGGCGATACGTACCTCGGCGGTGATGACTTTGATCTCCGCGTGATGGATTGGCTGGTCGACGAGTTTAAGAAAGACCAAGGCATCGATTTAAGGAAAGACCGGATGGCACTCCAACGCCTGAAGGAGTCGGCGGAACGGGCCAAGATCGAACTCTCCTCGTCTCAAGAAACGGAGATCAATCTGCCCTTCATCACCGCCGATGCCAGCGGCCCCAAACATATGGTCACCAAGCTCACACGGGCCAAGCTGGAGCAGTTGGTCGACGATCTCATTCAACGCACGATTGAACCCTGTCGCAAGGCCTTGTCCGATGCGGGTGTTACGGCCAAGGATATTCAGGAAATCGTGTTGGTTGGTGGTATGACCCGCATGCCCAAAGTGATTCAGGTTGTGAAGGACTTCTTTGGAAAAGAACCGCACCGTGGGGTGAATCCCGACGAAGTCGTCGCCATCGGAGCCGGCATTCAAGGCGGAGTTCTCAAAGGCGAAGTCAAAGACGTGCTGCTGCTCGATGTCACTCCATTGTCATTGGGCATTGAGACGTTGGGCGGCGTATTCACCAAGCTCATTGAGCGAAACACAACCGTTCCGACCAAAAAGAGCCAAGTGTTCTCGACCGCAGCTGATAGCCAAACGGCCGTCACCATCCGCGTGTTTCAAGGTGAACGGGAAATGGCTAATGACAATAAACTGCTTGGGCAGTTCGACTTGGTCGGTATTCCACCAGCGCCGCGCGGAACGCCGCAGATTGAAGTGACGTTCGATATCGATGCTAACGGCATCGTGCACGTGTCGGCAAAGGATTTGGCCACACAGAAAGAACAATCCATCAAGATCACGGCGTCCAGCGGGTTGAGTAAGGATGAAGTCGAGAAATTCGTTCGGGATGCACAGTCGCATACGGAAGACGATAAGAAACGCCGCAAGCTGGCGGAAGCCAAGAACCAGGCGGATAATCTCGTCTATCAAACTGAAAAAAATATCACTGAATACGGTGACAAAGTCTCCGCTGAGGAAACAACGAAAATCCAGGATGCCGTCGCAGCCGTCAAAAAAGCACTCGAAGGCACCGATGCCGAGGCTATCGAATCGGCGACGCAATCACTCATGACGGCCTCGCACAAGTTAGCCGAAGAGATGTACAAGAAAGCCGCTGCATCTCCAGGTCCGCAACAGAGCACCTCGTCCTCCGACGGCGCCGGTGAGACTAAGACCGACGAGAAAGTCGTCGACGCAGAATTTGAAGAAGTGGACAAAGACAAGAAATAGCCTAGAATAACGCCTCAGACAACCTGAGTTCCCGACACCGTCGGGAACTCAGCTATTACATATTTCAATTCGCAATGGCAGCCGTGTCAAAACGCGACTACTACGAAACTCTCGGCGTCGATAGAAGCGTATCCGACGACGATCTCAAAAAAGCCTATCGAAAGCTCGCGCGCCAGCACCATCCAGATCTCCATACCGGCGATCAACAAAAGAAAACAGCTGAAGAAAAATTCAAAGAGATCAACGAAGCCTACGAAACGCTGAGCGATCAAGAAAAGCGGAAACGCTACGACATGTTCGGCCATGCCGGGGCACAACAAGGTGGGCCAGGCTTTGACGGGTTCGATTTCAACCGTGGCGGATTCGGGGACGTCTTTAACGATATCTTCGAAGACTTTTTCGGCCAAACGCGAGGAGGTGGTCCAACTCGGGCTGAGCGTGGCAACGATCTCCAATACAACCTCGAGGTTGAGTTCGAAGAGGCTGTGTACGGAAAAGAGGCCAAGCTCAAAATCCCACGTTGGGAAATCTGCGTCGACTGCAAAGGAACCGGGGCCAAGTCAGCGGCGTCCATCAAGACATGCGCCAGCTGCAAAGGTGCTGGTCAAATTCGATTCCAGCAAGGGTTCTTCAGCGTCAGCCGTCCATGCGGTCAATGTGAAGGCACCGGTCACTTTGTCACGGAACCCTGTTCGACCTGCCAAGGACGTCAACGCGTTTACAAAGAACGCACCATCGCCGTCCATATTCCAGCCGGTATTGAGACCGGCATGCGACTTCGTCTTTCCAATGAAGGAGAGCATGGCCCCAATGGTGGCCATCCCGGGGACCTCTACGTGGCGGTTACCGTCAGACCTCATAAAATTTTTCATCGCAAGGGGCTCGATATTGCCTGTGATGTGCCGGTCAATCTCGTCACGGCCGCGCTCGGCGGAAAAGTGGAAGTCCCGACTCTCACGGGGGCAACCGTCATCAAGGTGCCGCCCGGCACACAACATGACAAGGTGCTTCGGATAAAAGGGTTAGGGGTTCCCAGCCTGAAGGGCGGGTCGACAGGCGATCAGGTCTATACGATCAAGGTCCAAATCCCCACCAAATTGACGGCCCGACAGAAAGAACTCCTGATGGAGTACGCGAAAGAAAGTGGCATGACCATGGAAGCCAACGGTGACGGCTTCTTTGATAAGATGAAAACCTTCTTCGAGTAATTTGCCCTACCCACCCGGGTTTATCTCCTGAGTCCCTCATGCCTGTGTTGTTTGTTTCCCCTGAGTGCATCGATCAGCAGACCATTGTAGTCACCGGCGATGTGCTCGTGCATCTCCGAGACAGCTTGCGTATCAAAGTCGGCGAGACGCTGTGGCTCAACAACGGACTGGCCGTCAGGTACCGGGTTGAAATCGCCGATGTGTCCAGACGAGCAGTCACCGCACGGGTTCTCGAAACGATCCAGGAACCACCCCGCCAGACGCCTCGTCTAGTCCTCGGCCAATCGCTGCTCAAGGGTGAAAAGATGGACTGGGTGATTCAAAAGGCGACTGAACTCGGCGTCAGCGAGATCGTGCCGATTGAAAGCCAGCACAGTGTGGTACAACTGAAAGCCGACCGCGTGAATCACCAGCTCGCCCGTTGGCAACGAATTGCCTTAGAAGCCGCCCAGCAATCCGAACAGTGGCGAATCCCCACTGTCGCGACACCACAATCTCTCTCAGCGCTTCTGACCAGCCTGGCGACCGGCACGCTCACGCTCATGCTGGCCGAGCGGCGGGAGGGGAAGAGTTTGCAAACGGTCAACCTACCCCAAGATGCGAGAGGCTCCATACTGGTCTTGATCGGACCAGAGGGTGGCTGGAGCCAAGAGGAAGCGCAGATTGCTGAGCAGGCGGGAATACAGCCTATTGCCCTTGGTGAGCATATCCTGCGAGCAGAAACAGCCGCCATTGCTGCCATCAGTATTCTTCAATCGCGCCTCGGCACACTGAGCTGAACGCGATCGGCGGCATTGACCAGCGGAACAATGTGGCTCTGTGATTGTGCCTCGCTCTCGTCATCGCCTTGCTCCTCTCGTATATACCTCTCAGTGTCGTGGATGCAGCCAGATTCCCACTGATCATACTGTCCGAAATTCCGAGGTCTCCTCTCTGATTGGGGCGCTGCGGGTTCTGTATCCGCCATCGAGTATCGGGCTGTTGATTTCGGAGCGATTAGTCAGTGATTATGAATCGAACAGGCGCTTGCACGCGATAGGCTGGCGGACAGCTGTGAGTGATTGTACCATCGACGGGAGCAAGCGTGGGGACGCTGCATTCGACCAGGGGTCTGGCTGGTTGCTAGAGAGGTGGACATTCGCATGTTCGATTGGCTGACTCAATCAGAGATGTGGATCGCGCTGGGCACACTGACGGCCCTCGAAATTGTCCTCGGGATCGACAATATCATCTTTATCTCCGTCCTCGTGAGCCGGCTACCTCAGCAGCAGCGAAACCTAGCACGCCGTCTTGGGCTAGGCCTGGCGATGATCGCACGACTGGGATTGTTATTCTCGATTTCGATTGTGATGGGGCTGACGGCTCCCCTATTTACGGTGCTGAGTCAAGCGATCTCAGGGCGAGATCTGATTCTCATAATCGGTGGACTGTTTCTCCTCGCCAAAGCCACCCACGAAATTCATGAAAGTTTAGAGGGCACGGATGACCAAGCAGCTGTATCGGTTCCGGCCAGTTTCGGGATGATGTTGTTTCAGATCACTGTACTGGATCTCGTCTTCTCTTTAGATTCTGTCATCACGGCCGTCGGTCTTGTCGATGAAGTCTCCGTCATGGCGACGGCGATTATCGTAGCCGTGCTCGTCATGTTGTTTGCAGCCCGTTCGATCGGCGATTTCGTCGATGCCCACCCAACGATCAAGATTCTCGCGCTATCCTTCCTGATCCTTGTCGGAGTGACTCTGATGGTTGAGGGATTTGATGTTCATGTACCGAAGGGATATATCTACTTTGCGATGGCTTTCTCAGTTGCCGTGGAGATGATCAACCTGCGGATTCGCGCACGCACCGCCCCACCCCGTAAACTGCATAACCGTTACGCGAGCGGCAAGACAGAAGTTCCAGCCCAAGACCACTGACATCGACCTCACGGCAGCCATTCGAGCCGATCATCTTGCTCCTTGGAGATGGCGCAAACAGCTGGTTAGGCAGGCTGGGCTGGATCTCCGGGTGAGGGGCGCGATGATAAGGGTGCCGCCAATTGTTCGAGCGACTGCCCCTCCGCGTTGATTCCCAACCATAGCTCAATCGCTGCGCCGAGCAGCATCATGCCTCCGCCCAGCAGATATCCATAGAAAACGCTTGTCATCGATGTTTCGATGAGCTTCCCGTAGAGCCACGGCGCCGCCACACCGGCCCCTTGTGCCACGATAAAGAAAAAGGCGATGGCCATGGCTCGGATCTCCATCGGAAATATTTCGCTCACCGTCAAATAAGCGGCACTGGCCCCGGCCGATGCAAAAAAGAAGATCAGCGACCAGAGCATCATATGCTGAGTGAGCGTCAAGGAACCTATCCAAAACAGATATCCCGCAAACCCCAAAAGCAGACCAGCTAGGCCGTAGGTCAAGCTGATCATGAGTTTGCGGCCGACCGTGTCGAATAGTCGACCTAATAGCAGCGGACCCAAGAAATTGCCGAGTGCGAAAGGCAAGAGGTAGAGTCCGATGGTGCTGCTGAGCACGCCGTAATATTTCGTCAGCAGTAACGGATAGGTGAACGACACCGCATTATACATGAACGATTGTGTGACCATCAGTCCGATGCCGAGGACCGTCCTTCGTGGATACGACTGGAAGAGCTCCCGAGCAACAGTCACGATTGTCGCGTGCGGGCGAGCATGGACCGTGATCGTGCCTTGGGGGGTCGCTAGCGATGTGCCTTGATCGTACGCCACGTCACGTTCGATCTGTGACACAATGGCTTCCGCGTCGTGAACCCGACCGTGGGTCATCAGCCAACGTGGGCTTTCCGGAATGACACGTCGAACAATGATAATGGCTACTCCCAGGACGGCACCAAACACAAAGCACAGTCGCCAGCCGATAGATTCAGGAAAGATGGCCGGATTTAGTAACAGCAACGTCAACAGGGCGCCGACCGCCGAGCCGAGCCACCAGGTTCCGTTGATTGCTAGATCGGTGTGCCCACGGCTTCGAGCGGGAATTAATTCATCGATGGCCGAATTGATCGCGGCATACTCGCCACCTATCCCGGCGCCGGTCAGAAATCGAAACAACATGAAACTCATGAGGTCCCATGAGAAAGCCGTCAGCACTGTCGCCGTGAGGTAGAGCGCCAACGTGATCATGAACCATTTCTTTCGGCCCTGTCGGTCGGTGAGGTAGGAAAAGACCAGCGCGCCAACAACCGACCCGGCTAAATACGCAGAGGCTGTGAGCCCTACTTCTGATTGCGTGAGGTGTAATGCGTCTGGGTGGGTCAGCATCGGACCGAGCGCGGCTACGATGGATACTTCAAGCCCATCGAGCAGCCACGTGATCCCCAGTGCCCCGACCACCCGCCAGTGCCAGCGTGCCCAGGGCAACCGATCCATGCGTTGTGGAATATTGGTCGTGATCGAGATGCCAGACTCGGCAGGCATGTACCCTCGTAGCATAACGACGTGGCAGAGGATTCGTGCGGGAATTCCTACCAGCCCAATTGCCAGTTCAGACCGTTTTGTTCCACAAGCGCGTCGGCTTCCAGTGGCCCCCACGATCCAGCCGTGTAGACATGCACCGGTCGGGGGCTGAGCAAGAGCGGGTCGTACAGTCGCCAGGCCGTTTCTGTAAAGTCCGAGGTCACGAACAATGTTTGGTCGCCGATCATGACGTCGCGCAACAGTGTTTCATAGGCTTCCGGCAGTTCCCCGCCGAAGGCACGGCCATAGTCGAACCTCAATGCGCGATCGGCAAATTTGAAGGGCCTCCCGGGTGTTTTCACGGAGAAGCAGAGAGAAAATCCTTCACTCGGCTGCAGCATGATCAGTAACTTGTTGGGATTGAGGCTGCCTGGTTCCAAGGATCGAAAGACTTGAATGGGGGCTGAGCGGAAGGTGACGGCCACCTGTGTGATCTTGCGCGGAAGCCGTTTGCCGGTTCTTAAATAAAACGGCACTCCCCTCCAGCGCCAGTTGTGAATCTCTAATTTCAACGCGACGTAGGTTTCAGTCTTGGAGTCTGGCGGTACACCTCGTTCTTCCAGATAGCCTGGAATTCGCTGGCCGGCGATGTCCCATGCCGAATATTGGCCGAAGATCACGTCCTGAGGGCGAATGGGTGAAATCGAGCGCAAGACTTTCAGTTTTTCCGCTTGAATCTCGGACGATTCAAAGGAAGTCGGCACTTCCATGCCAACGACGGTCAGGAGTTGCGTCAAATGGTTCTGAACCATGTCTCGCAAGGCGCCGGCCCCCTGGTAGTAAGCCCCGCGGTGTTCGACACCGAGGTCTTCGGCAACCGTAATTTCCACACTCTCCACCGTATCGCGATTCCACAACGATTCAAAAATTGGGTTCGCAAAGCGAAAGGCCAGTAGATTTTGTACGGTCTCTTTGCCCAGATAGTGATCGATGCGATAGATCTGAGGCTCTTCGAGATAACGATGTAAGAGGGTGTTGAGGGCGCGTGCGGAGTGAAAATCATGACCGAACGGCTTTTCAAAGACCACTCGCACCCACCCATGGCTCTTGAGCAATCCGGTTTGATCGAGCAGCTCCAGGGTTTCAGGGACAATCGTCGGCGGAAGCGCCAGGTAGAAAATTCGGTTTTGAGGCAGATTCCTCGCCACTTCAAACTGAGCGATATATTTGGCGAGCGCTTCGTAGTCCGCCAACTTACCTTCGCGTAGAGGTTGATAATACACATGATCGTCACACCATTGGCGGAGGTCGCTCGCATGACGCGACCCGGAACTGCCCAGGCCCTCATACGCCCATAACCGGAAGGCTTCTTGACTGAGCTCAGGCAATGCAGCACCGACAATAAGGGTGTTCTGTTTTTCAAGTTCGCCGTAGGTGCGCAAGTGAAAGAGTGCGGGCAGGAGTTTTCGCCGGGTCAGATCACCGGTCGCTCCTAGAATAATAAAGAGATGCGGCTCGACGGTTCGTTCGTTCATGTTCCCCTGGTGAGACCTGGTTGCGTTACTCGTCCGGCTCCTCGATCGGGCCAGCCCATTCACCTTTGGCCAGCGGGACTTCCTGAAACCCGCCGTCCGGCCATTGGAACTGTCCTGCCTCATCGACAAGCACGATAAAGGGATCGGCCTCATGCGCTTGTCCCCGGAACCAGTACCAGCCGGGCTGAGTCGGCCCGTTCGTGCTCCAACGATAGGTCGGCATCAGTTTCCCCGCAACACTCCGTGATTGCGGCATTCCTTCTCCTCGTCACTTTTTGATACAGTCTGGTCCATCACGTTCACGAACCTATCACGTCATGTCCATACTTCCAATAGAAGATGTCCTGCCATTAATCCATCGAGCGTTGAACGACGGTCCCAATGTGTTGCTCACGGCCCCTCCAGGCGCCGGGAAAACCACTCGTGTCCCACTCGCACTCCTCGAGTCGCCTTGGTTAGCGGGCAGGAAACTCCTGATGTTGGAGCCACGGCGGCTCGCCGCACGAGCTGCCGCGCACCGGATGGCCGACCAGCTGCACGAGCCCATTGGGGAAACCATCGGCTATAGGATGCGGCTGGATACGAAGATCGGGCCGAGGACTAAAATCGAGGTCGTCACCGAGGGAGTGCTGACCCGGCTACTCCAAGAGGATCCGTCGCTGGATGCCTACGGCATGGTGGTGTTCGACGAATTTCATGAACGAAGTCTGCAAGCCGACCTGGGGCTTGCCCTCTGTCTTGAAGCTCAACGTCTCTTTCACCCCGAGCTTCGCCTCTTGGTGATGTCGGCGACCCTCAACTGCGGTCTGGTCAGCGAACTAATGGGGCATGCGCCGCTCATCTCCTGCGAAGGCCGGCTGTTTCCCGTCGAAACCCGATACCTTGATCGCGCTGTTTCCGGACGACTTGATCATGCCGTGGTGCAGCACATTCGACGATCACTGGCGAACGATAACGGTAGCTTGCTGGTCTTTCTTCCGGGAATGGCTGATATTCGCCGGGTCGAGCGAACGCTGTTGGACTCCAAACTGGGACCATCGATACAGATCGCACCATTGCACGGTGAGCTTCCGCAAGACATGCAAGACGCGGCGATTCGACCAGCCGCTCCTGGATCGCGAAAAATCGTGCTCGCCACGTCGATTGCCGAAACCAGCTTGACCATCGAAGGTGTACGTGTGGTGATCGATGCGGGCTGGCTCCGCATTCCTCGGTTCGATCCTCGCTCCGGTCTGACTCGGTTGGAGACCATTCGCGTCACGAGAGATTCTGCTGAGCAACGTCGTGGCAGAGCGGGCCGCCTTGAACCAGGCATCTGTTACCGACTGTGGACCGAAAAGGAGCAGACCTCACTTGCGGTCCATCGTCCACCGGAAATTCTTGAGGCAGATCTGGCCCCGCTGATGTTGGATCTCGCCCAGTGGGGCGCGCAGAGTCCGGACGAATTGTCCTGGCTTACTCCGCCGCCGCCTGGTGCGGTCGCCCAAGCCAAAGACTTGCTCATCCAGCTCGGCGCCTTTTCAACGGACAAGCGCCTGACAGATCATGGACGGCAAATGGCCGAGCTTCCACTGCATCCCCGCTTGGCGCATATGCTGATTAGCGCCATTTCACTGAGGCTTGCCGATCAAGCATGCGAAGTGGCAGCGCTGTTGAGTGAACGTGACGTCCTGCACGGATTGTCAGCAGACCAGACTGTGGATCTGCGTGTCAGACTGGATGTGCTTCAGGGTGAGTATGATTCCGGCAGCCAGGCAGTCAATCGAACCGTGGTCGAACGCGTGAGGCGAACGGCTCAACTCTGGCGACGACAGCTCAAGAGGCTGTCGGGGAAGCCAAACGGCGACGGACACGACCACCCGTATGCGGCTGGTCTTTTGCTCGCGCTGGCCTATCCCGATCGGATCGCGCAGCGGCAATCCGGTGAGATTGCCAGTTACCGACTTGTGAATGGGCGAGGTGCACGGTTCAGAAGACCTGATCCCATCGCGACGGAACCTTTCCTTGTCATCGCGGACTTGGATGGAGGAGGCCAGTGGGCCGATATTCACCTCGCCGCTCCGATCACGTGCGAAGCCATTGAATCCTTGTACCATGACCAGTTGCTCAATGAAGAGTTGGTCTACTGGGATGAGCGTAGCGCTGCTGTTCGAGCCCTCTGTCGCCGTCGACTTGGAGCCATAACTTTATTGGAGGAGGCAGTTTCATCACCAGATAAAAACAAAATAACATCCGTGCTCTTACAGGAGATTTATAAAGCTGGACTTGACGTTTTGTCGTTCGGCCATCTGCTCAAACAGTGGCGCGCGCGCGTGATGTGGCTGCGACGTATTGATGATCCTCAGACGGAATGGCCCAATCTTTCCGATGAAGCGTTGCTTCGGACATTGGACCAGTGGCTTGGTCCGTACGTAGCCAATATCACCACCCTCGATCGGGTCAAACGATTGGATCTGACAGCCCCACTCCATGCCTTATTGACCTACGAACAGCTGCGTCGCCTTGACCGTCTAGCCCCAACCCACATCACTGTTCCGAGTGGCTCTCGCCTCCCTGTCGACTACGAGCAAGCCGAGTCTCCAGTGTTGGAGGTGCGCTTGCAAGAGATGTTCGGGTGCAAGGACACGCCGTGTATCGCGGGCGGGAAAATTCCCTTGATGCTGCACCTCCTTTCGCCCGCCAAGCGCCCTGTGCAGGTCACGCAAGACTTAGGCGGCTTCTGGAAGCGAGCGTATCACGATGTCCGGAAGGAACTACGTGGTCGGTATCCAAAGCACCACTGGCCTGAAGATCCGCTGAATGCCGTGCCGACGGCCAAGGCAAATCGGCGCAGCTAATTAAAGCACATCATTATTCAGTAATCACTCGAGGTATTACTGCAAGAGAGCTAACAAGTCAGGCATTCCATCGACTCATATTTCCATCAATGTGTTCACCCATTCGCACGTCGCTCCTCCCAGATTCGAAACGCCGCAAGATCCTGTGCCAGGCTATGCAGAAGCAGCGCCAACACCGCCGCATCATCGATGAATCCAACACCAGGGATAAAATCCGGTATCAAGTCCACCGGGCTCACAACGTAGAGCAGAGCTCCTGCAAGCGAGGCAAGTGTGCGCACGGAGAGCCCCCGATAGCTACCATCCTTCCAAGCCTTGAGAAGACGACCCAACAGAGGAAGGTCAGACCGGAGACGCCCGATCATGCGGAGCATCTCAAAGAACCTCGTGGACATTTTCATCTGCACCTCCAGGACGACCGGTTTTCTTGTTCTTTGTGGGAGAACACGTTGCACACATTGTCGTAAAGCATACCAAAGACAGAAAATGTTTTGAAGCTATACCAGAACAACGGTATTAGAACGACTCGGTCAGCGCTCGATGCAAAGCATTCATCGCCGCGACAATATTTTCCGGGTTCTGCTGCATGCGGCTTCCTAAGACAAAGATGGCATCTCGACCTAAGACCGAACCCAGCTCCCCTATGCGCTCAATCCCGATGCGCCCACCGACTGCTGGCATTATCGGTTTGATAGACCCCCAAGCCTGCCGACACTGGTCCGCCACCGAAACGCACTCCTGTTGCGACATCGGATAACCAGAACCGAACGCTGGATAGATGCTGAGGTCTGAGCCGACCAATCGAGGCAGAAGCCCATAGACGACAGGAGCAGCGAGCCCACCCCTACCTTGATCGACCAAGGTGCCAAGCATGGACGGATGGCTCGCAATCGACAGAGCAATCTCATCGTCTGACCGAAGCGTTCTCATGGCGTCGAAGCCGGTCAAGCCGGGCGCAACCAAGAGGCCTGATGCACCCAGGGTCTTCGCCAGGGCTGCTCGCTGACGCATCGTATCCAACGATCCACTGACGTGCGCAAAATACAGGCAGGGCCTTCCTCGCCGCGTGCTTGCTTGCACAACGGCTTCGGCACAGCGGGCCACACGTTCTTCAAAGGGACACCATCGTTGATCGACCAGACTCTGGTCGTCCTTGATCATATCGACGCCGCCCTCGACAAAATGAATAGCCAACTCTGCAAGCTCCTGAGGAGTGCGGCCTAACGGCTTCAGTACTGCGCAGAGGAGTGGGCGACGGGACACTCCGACCGCTTGCTTGAGTCCATCTACCCCAAATCGTGGCCCCGGCCACCAAGAGAGCAGCCCGTTCGTCAACCTGAACGACAACAACGTGACGCCTCCACGAAGACTGCTGGTCCCAAACAAGACGTTGAGCAAATCACTGCACTCGCCGCTGAGCAGGTCGCCACGGAAACGGATAGTGGCGTGATATCGACCCCCGGCAGTTGCCCGCAGATCTTCCAGTTGTCCTAGAATCGTGGAATGAAGCGAAGGTGGAAGGAGATTGCTCTCGGCTTCAATGGTCTGATCAATACAGATACGTTCCGCCGTGCGTCGAGCCAGTGCCTCAGGCCCATCGATCTCGTAGATCGCCGTAAGCCACTCTGAAGAATCCTGGACAGCGAGACTCATAGACGGTGCCTCGAGCTATACGTGATCCTGCATCGGCATCGTAAGCATGATCTCCATCAAGGCTTCACCGATAATCAGTCTGGCAGCAGCGCCTCACCCGACGAAGCCGTGGTTTGAACGACGTTGTTTTCGAGGATATTCGACTCATGGAAGAACCGTAGAATCGCCCTGGAAGCGACGGCCGCAGAAATAGACACAGACACGGTCATGCCGGTAAACAAACCGAGGTAGATAATGGCTGCTGTCAACACGACCACCTTGACGGTAATCTCATAGAATTTGACTGAGGCAGAAACGAGAGGTTGGGCATCCTTCAATGGTGGCTGGTCAGAACAGTCAACCTTCGGCCATCACTCAAGCAGGACTTCTTGAAAGTGGACAGCTGATAACGACTCGCATGAGTGTGGCACCTACGCTATTAACGAAACAGTCGTACAGGAACTTTCCGGCCTTTGATCCGAGCGCGGCCGAGCAGGTCGATAATACGAGCAGCGAGCGATTCCGGGACATCGACGATGGAAAACCGATCTTCGATCTCGATCGCGCCGATGACGTTGGAGTTGACCTTCACCTCGTTAGCGATTGCGCCCACAAGATCACCCGGCCTGATACCTGCCTCATGTCCAGCGCCGATGTACACCCGTGCCATACCGGTCTCCCGCTGTCCACCCTGGTGGGGCAGCCCTGTCGGCCGACGTTCGGGCCGGGAGGATATGTTGCGGGATCGGTCGTCATAGCGACCGGCCTGCCGGACCGGCCTGCCGAATTCAGGCTGTCTGGCAGGCAACCCAGGAATCTCTTGTTCCGGACGATCCCCACCCTGCGCCCGAACCAGCAGTTTGATCGCGGCTGCTGCCACATCGGTCGCTGAATGGGAGGCGGCCAGCCGATCAACAAGGGGTGCGAACCCATCCAGCTTCCCATCGCGCAAGACCTCTGCCATGGCCGCGTGGATACGCTCCAACTGTTTGGCGCGAAGATCGGCGACGCTGGGCACGGGCAAGACGGTAACCTGAGCTTTCGTGTGCTGCTCAATCGTTCGCAGCAGACGCTGTTCTCGAGGATCAAGGATCGTGATAGCCACACCTTCCCGACCAGCTCGGCCAGTCCGGCCGATCCGATGCACATAGACTTCAGCGGAAGACGGGAGGTCGTAGTTGATCACGTGCGATACTTGGGGTATATCCAGGCCGCGCGCAGCCACATCCGTTGCAACCAGCAACTCGGTTTGCCCGCCTTTGAATGCCTGCATCACACGGTCACGCTGCCCCTGGTTCATACCTCCATGAATCGCTTCGGCTCGATGGCCACGACCCGTCAGCATCGCCGTCACTTCATCGACTTCCAGTCTGGTTCGACAGAAGACCAGTGCGGACTTCGCACCGGACACGTCGATCACACGGGCAAGCGCGGCCCCTCGATGCGGTCTCGTGACGACATAGGCCGCTTGCTGGACGCGGGGGGCCGTGCCGGCTTTGACCGGTTCTTTGGCAATCGTAATCTCGACTGGATTATGGAGATGCCGGTGGGCGATCGAACGAATCCGTGGAGGCATGGTCGCGGAGAACAAGGCGGTTTGTTTATCCTTGGGCGTTCCGGTCAGGATCGCGTCCAGGTCATCCGCAAACCCCATGTCGAGCATTTCATCTGCCTCGTCCAATACGACGATCTTCACTTCCTGTAGCTTGAGCGTGCCACGGCGGATATGATCCAAGGCCCGACCGGGTGTGGCGACGACCACATCGACTCCCCGCTTGAGCGCGTACAACTGCGGACCGATGGCTTGCCCACCGTACACGGGTAACACCGTCATCCGTAATTCCTTGCCGTACCGTTGCATCGCCTCCCCGACTTGAATCGCCAACTCGCGGGTCGGCACGAGCACAAGCGCCGATGGGCGAGCCCTCGTTGCATGACCGATTCGCTGCAGCAACGGTAACGCAAAGGCCGCGGTCTTGCCGGTGCCGGTCGCCGCCTGTCCGAGCAAATCTCGTCCTGCAAGGAGCAGGGGAATAGCCTCACGTTGGATTGGGGTAGGCTCTTCATAGCCCAGTGTTTCCAGCGTCGTGAGGAGCGGCGCTTCAAGTCCTAAGGAAACGAATCCAGGTGAAAATCCTGTTGCGGTCGGGCTGGCGGACACCGAAGGGTGACTCTGTTTCGTCACGGAAACCGTTACCTTTCTGCCGATGATGGTCGTGAAATCGTGGAGAGTAAAGAACGACGACTCACAGCAGGCTTGATGTTACGTTGGAATGGGACGATAGCGCAAGACCAGGATCAGCCTGTTTTCAAAAAATCGTCACCAGGCAGGTCGCTAAGCACCAAAGGCTCGAGCCGAGCATCGGAACAGAATCGGTTCGCAATACGTCGGGTACATATCATGTTGTCCGGGGGGGATAGCTCTCACAAGCTGGGCAGACAGGATGTTCAATACCTGTCCGCCCACACAGGGCCACCAGCTGATATAAGGTATCCCCTGTCCAGCAAAGCAATCCAGGGAGAAGCCTGCTGCCTCAGTGCTTCGGTAGAGCCAACGCACGCACTCGCACTGGAATCAACCGATCCTCTGTCGGGATCAGGAATATCATCTGTGCGAGGGCTCGGTATCTCGCTTCCAATTCACGGCATCGATTCACGAATCGGCTGTCGGACATTCGAGGGAAATAGTCGCGGTGCTGCTCGTAAAAGAGCGCTCGGCGTCCCCACCGCTCCGCCTTGAAGATGCACAACCGAGTAACCAATTCAAAAAGATGGTTTGGTGACAACCGTGTGGGTCTGCGTCTCATTGGTGCGGGAATAAGAGATGTGGAGAGGGTGAGTCCTTTTGTCACATTCTTCATCGCGCGTCCTCCTTGTGCTATGTGCCTGAACCATCGTCTTGAGCATCGCGACTCAAGCGCCTTGCGCGCCCACAGCCTCGGCTCATCTTAATATCACGTTATAATCCCAGAACATGAAGAGAGCATTAGGAGAAGATGAAAACTTCTTCATAAATGGCGAGAAGTCATGCCTCCCCCAACAATCCTGTATGGTGTGAGAGGAGGGAACAGGCGAGACGACGGGGTTGGCTATTCGGCGCAGGTACAGTCCGGAAGGATTTCGGTGGCAATGTAGGTCACGTTGTTGGTGTAGGAAATAAACCCCTTCCTGCGTCCAAAGAGGGTCAGCCCACAGTCCGCCCCCTTGTGGTTGATAAAAAACCGGTAGTCAGTGCCAGATGGAGCCGCAATGGCGAAGGGACGTGGTCCGAAATCGTAGGTTGCGAGGGTGGAGACGGTCTTGCGTGCAAGGGCATCCGCAATCTCAGGCTTTTCACCCTCCTGAGTGAGAATGACAGACAGTTGACGAGTAAACGACGTGCGGCAGGATTCCTCCGAGAGATTCGCTACCTTGGCCACCGAGGCACAGCCCGATGCTGTCAGGGTCACCGCCAGGGAGAACGCGCACACTCGGTGGGCTGGGTACACCAGCCATGCCATATGACGCAGCCTGGCCATGGAGCGGAAGTGTAGTCTCCCCCTGTCCGATTGCACAACCTGATCCTTCTTATCGCTCAGGGGGCACAAAGCTGACGTTGGCGAGGGCCGTGGTTTGGACTGGCGGATAGGCTCCCTCGAATCTGGCCGGAAACACGTACAAGCGCTCCCTAACTGAGAACAGCAGCCGATACTCCTGTTCGGCATCACTGCGCAGATACAGCGTGAGCAGCGAGGAGGTTGATTGTTTATCGACCCGTGCCCAGTTCAGTCCGAGTTGTGTAGGAACCACATATAGGCCCGCGATAATCACAGCGAATGCGATATACGCCATCGACAGATCAATGAGCCCCCCCATTGTCTTGAACCGCGCCACAAGCAGCTCAAGTGCCGAGCTCAATAAGAGCAGAATTGCAGCAACACCGATAGTGGACAGAACAATAGCCGATGTGACATAGCCGAATGTGCTCAGGACTAGGGTCATCACCAAAAGCGCGAACAAGAACCATGGCCCATACTGAACGACGGCCAGGGAGCGCTTGAACTGAGCGCTCGCAGTCAAATCGTCCTGATCGCCGATCACTGCGAGGTTCGTCGTAGCCAGATACCCAAGGTAGAGCAGGAGTAACAGCGGCACCCAGCTTTGACTGAAATAGGTCGCCGTCGGAACTTCCTCTAAGATCCACAAGGCTCCGAATTCTGAAAAATAGGCTTTCGTATAAAACGATCCCGCGAGATACGCCACCCCACTCAGGGCAGCCAACCCGGCTATCGCCTTCGGCGTCTGCTCGATGAGTCGTCGAGCCCCGGCTCGAGCAGATTCGGTCTTGTTTGGGTCGTCGCGGGGCATGGGGCACGATGGAAAACACTCAAATGGCTAGCCCGTAAAGGCGGCGGCAGCCTCTTCTTCTGTGTCGCACAATTGAATGCTCTCTCCATACACCCGGTTCAATAGGTCAAAGCCGCTGGCTTGAAGAGCTTCTTTGACCATTCCCTTCGCAGCAGCAATCTTCATCTGCCCTTGAACATTGTTGAGCTGCTTGCACGCCAGTATCAGGACCCGAATGCCTCCGCTGCTGATATAGTCCACATCTGCCAGATTGAGGATGACCTTTTTCGCACCTGCATCCACGATCTTTTTCACTTCCTGGTTCCCCTGTTCCGCAGTAGTGGCGGAGAGGCTGCCCTGAATCTTGACGAAGGTGATCCCAGCATTCTCGCGGGAGGTCACCGTCAATGTGTGTCTGGTTGCCTGATCCATAATGATGTCCCCTTCCTTTTAGGCGAAGATCGTCATTCTATTCTACCGAGCTTGTGAAAAACCATTTCCATCAGTCGGTACTGAACACCTCTCAGGAGGGGCAAGCCGACCCACGCAAGCCTCCTGTCCCCTGTACTCCGTTCGGCAAGATCACTACGGTGCGAATGGAACCACCTCGGCCAGAGGTTGTCCAATACGCTTAACGATGCGTTCCTGCACAGCCGTCCCTGCACTCGACGACCACACCCTTGAAGAGCCAGCCAATGATCCATCCTCACCTCTTCAATGCGCCGCTTGGACCCTTGACAGGGCCTCTTCCAGCGTGGCGGCATAGAGACTCATAATCGTTGCCCCACTCAATTGGAGCACCGTGCGGACCTGGTCGTTCCCTCCACAGAGCACCACCCTTCCGCCTGTTCGGATCATCGCCATCACGGCTTTCAGGATCACCCGCAGCCCGATCGAGGAAATGTACGATATGCTGGAGAGATCGAGCACAATCCGCCGTTCCCCACTCTCAATGTGGCCTGTCAGGACGCGCTCCACCTCTGGTGCACTGTTCGTGTCGAAGCGGGCCTGTGGCGTGACGATCATCACGGCCCCATTCCGACGTGATTCGACACTCATGTTTACTCTCCTTATGTCTTGGCCTGATTGATGCGGGTGCCTCCCGACCTCGATCGCGCTGATTCCGGTCACATCGGCATGGCTGCTAGGAGCCTCTACCTTGGATGCCAGTTTCTTTCTCACCACCAGGACGTTTCGACCCACATTACGGTGGTATGTTACCTCGTCGAACATGGAGCGGACCAGATGAATCCCCAAGCCACCGATCTCACGCTCATGAAGCAGCAACGACAGGTCCGGAGGAGCGACGCTTAACGGGTTGAAAGGAATGCCGTCATCCATAATAGTCAGGACGACACACGCATCGCGCACTTCGCCTTCCACCTCGATATTATGATGCTCGGTTGGATCGTTGGGAAAGGCATATTGCACCACATTGTTGAGCAGATCATCCAGTGCCATGTTGAGCGTGGGAATGAGCGGCTTGGCGCCTTCCCATTGTGCCACATACTGTTCAAAGGCCATCTGGAGGTCCGGAATGGTCATCAATTGATTGGGCATCGTTTGACGGAAGACTCGAGCTACCACGTCAGACGGGGCGATGCCATGATACCGCAGTCCCAGCATCGTGATATCGTCCGCCTGCGGGACTTCACCCGCAAAGGTTCTGACTGCCTGCATGATTTCACTGAGGCGATCGACCACTGAGACAGCCTGGGATTTGGCGAGGACCGTTTTTAGCCGCTCGTTGCCGAACAGTTCGCGCCGCCGATTATCCGCTTCGGTAACCCCATCGGTGTACAAGAAGAGCTCATCTCCCGGACCCAATTGGATGGTCGTCTCCTTGAAGGCGATGCCCGCCATGGGACCGACCATGGGGCCGTCGATGCCCGTCAGCCACTCGAACTGTCCATCCTGCCGTTTCAGCAGAGGAGGATTGTGGCCAGCGTTTGTGGTGAGGAGCGTCCCATCACGGAGATTCAAGATCCCAAGATACAAGGTCACAAACATGCAGGAATCGTTGTCCGCACTCAGCGCATCGTTGACATGTGTGACGATACTGGCGGGTGAGGGATCGGAGGCCGCCAGCGTCTTCACCATAGTCTTGGTCATTGCCATAAAGAGCGCGGCTGGGACACCGTTGCCCGATACATCGCCAATTACGAAACAGAGCCGATGCTCATCGACCAGGAAGAAATCATAGAGGTCGCCACCGACCTCCAGAGCCGGTTCGAGCACCGCGTACAGCTCGATCTCCTTTCGATCGGGAAAGGCGGGGAATACACGTGGCAGCATGCTGCGTTGAATATCTCGACCGACATTCAACTCCTCTTGCATGCGGGCCTTCGCGGTTTCAACCAACGCGAGGGAATCCGCCAACCGTGCCTTGGCATCTTCGGCAGCCTGTTCGGCGTTTTTCAATGCCGTAATGTCGGTCGCGATAAAGACGATCCCGCCATCATGCGTCTTCCGCTCATTGATTTGAAGCCACTCTCCACTGGACCGGTATTGAATGTAGGGTGTGACAGGATTTCGGTGCACGTCCAGACGCCAGTGCATCCAGGGTTCGACATTCCCGATCGCCGCTGGAATATCGCCGCGTTCGGCGGTCCGGCGAACGATCGATTCGAACGCGTCGCCTGCTTGAACTTCAGGCCCAGTCCCAGACATGACTTCACGATATTTGCGATTACAGATGACCAGACGGTCGTCCACGTCGAAGAGAGCAAACCATTGTGGAACACTTTCGATGGCTTCGATCAGTCGAGCATGGCTATCGCGTGCCAGGCTTGATGCCGCCGTCACTTGCCGATCGATGATGGCCAGGAGGGTCGAGAGTGAGACGGCAACCACCGCGAGGAGGTCAACCTCGATCCCCGGCGGCGGAGCACTGGTCGTGATGCCGGACATACCGTACGTCGGAATCATCCCGATGAAGTGGGACCCAGATAGCGCAATCCCCATGGCGCTCGCTTTTTCTGTCACTCGCCAGTTTCTGTACGTGATATTCCACGATCCGATCACGACGCCGATAATGCTGAGTGCCACGATCCCAACTGTCGACAACACAAAGAGCAACAAATCATTCTGAAGATCGATCGGCTGGTGAACCGCCATCATGCTGGCGAAATGAGTCAGGGTCATGCAGCCACCCATCAGCATGCCCCCGGAGATGAGACGCATCCAACTGTCGGTATGGCTGCTGATCAGGTATACGGCGACGGCTCCTGTCGCACCGGCGGAGAGAAACGAAAGCACGGCAAGCCCTGAATCCTGGGCTGCTGAGACCGAGGGACAGAATGCCAGATTGCCGATGTAGTGAATCGCCCAGATTTCAAGACCCGCGGCGACGGCACCGATCGTCAGCCATCGGAACCTGACTGGGCCTTGGTCAGGAGCGCGCATCCGTTCGGCGATGCTGAGGATGACATAGGCAGCCGAGCCACCCAGCAGCAACGAGGACACACCTAGCAAGGGATCGCACATTCCGAGCAACGGTGAAGCTCCTGTCAGGACGTTCGATCCATGCGCGGATCAGCCATCATGACGCGCGCGTTCGAATTGTCGGCGGTTGCGTCAAGATGGCGGAGAGGATCCACCGAACCTGGCCGTATCACCTACCATGAGAAGTCTCAGTTCGCAAGCAAGAGGGCGGCACGGTACTTCTTCACAGGTTGTATCACGACTGCCGCTACGTTACTGCACCGGTTGATTGAGGCGGTCCCAACGTGGGGCCCTCGAGCCGGGATCAACTGACCAATAGATAAACATCGCCTGCCCCAGAATGTGCTCCTTGCTGATCGGTCCCAAGAATCGGCTATCCAGGCTCTCCTCCCGATTGTCACCCAAGACGAAATAGCTGTCGGGAGGTACGGTGACAGGCCCAAGGTTATCACGGACGTTGCCGGACATACTTGATGCGTCGGTATGTTCCACATAGGGCTCGAGCAAGGCTTCTTCGTTCACCGAGACCACCTGATTGTGAACCTCGATCCGATCGCCAGGAACCCCGATCACGCGGTGGAGAAAGAGTGTCCCTTTCTCGTCCGGATAGCGATAGACAACGATATCGCCCCGCTGAGGTCCGACGGCCTGATAGGCAGACGTGTGCGCGATCACAAGATCTCCCGGCAAGAGCGACGGGACCATCGCCTCATGGAAGATCTGGAACCGATATGACCGGGCTCGCACCTCCGGCAACAGGTCCGGCAGACGGTCCGTCACGAAGTTCCAGCGGAGTTCCCGCACTCTGGACGTCGGGCTGAGGATCTCCTTGTCATACCCCTCGACTAACCGCTGGGCTTCTCGCGCCGACAGCGTCGAGGCATAGTATTGCGCGAGATGGTGCTCCCAGAACTGTTCCGGGGCCAGATCGAACAGCATGACTTTGAGTGAGCGCACGAATGACTGCGCGATGCGCTCCCTCTCTGATGGCGTGAATGGACTGCTCAGATCAGACTCGATCTCTAGCTGGTGGCTGAATCCCGCAACATCGGCTTGGTCCGCAATAGACTGGTACAAACGATCCGATGCCACCTCTAGGCTGGCCAGCTGGTGAAATACGGCCTGTGACTCGCTGGTACTTTCAGCGGGAGCCACAGGAGCCGTGCTGCATCCAGCCCAGAGGCTACTGCATGCGATAAGCAGGCAGAGAGCAACATGATTCGAAGATCGACTAAGGATACGAGACAGGCAGGAGAGCATTGGGAGGCTCAGTCAACGCTCCTCTCGTTTGTGAACCCCAGGAGGATACCGCACTGGGGCCTGATAGGAAAGGGCATTCAGTGAGTGGGGGATGCCAACCCCGTCCCCCGTTGGAAGGGGGGACATTCAGGAAATAAGCCTCGCCGGCTCTGAGCAGGCCCGGCACCGAGCCACATCCGGCTATGTTCCCCGTTCGCCCAACCGACGGTGGAATAGCTCCAACGCCATATCGTAGCAGGTCCGGGCCACAGCTGGATCGTACCGGAGCCCCTCGTCGCGCATGAACGCGTGCGCGGCATTGAACTCGTGCCACTGGAAATGGACGCCGGCATCGCTCAGCGCGTTATAAATGAGCGCCCGCCCCTCGCGGGGAATATGCGGATCCTGTCGGCCCCAGATCATCAACAGCTCTCCGGTAATGTTGCCGATCCGGTCGAGACTGTCGTCATGCGTACCCTGGCCAAGACTGTGCTTGTGAATGTCCGTGGCGTAGAAACAGGCGGCGGCCAGCACATCGGACTGCATTGCCGCGCGGAATGTCAGATGTCCTCCGATGCAAATCCCCATCACCCCGAGCTTGCCCGTGCAGTGCGGTGACGATGCCAGATGGTCCAGCGCCACGCGCGCATCGCCGTCGTAGCTCGACAGAGTCTTGGTGATCTTGTGTCGATTACCGCGTGCCGCGCCCGCTTCGTCGTAGGCCAATACCGTGCCAGCCGGCTCCAGTTCGTGGAAGATCTCCGGTACCGCCACCACAAATCCATGGCTTGCGAGCATCGACGCCATACGCCGGATCGGCCCGGTGACCTGGAAAATCTCCGAGTAAAGGACCAGCCCTGGATAGCGACCCCCCGCCACAGGGCGAACGAGATAGGTCCGCATCGGCCCTGTCGGAGTCGTGAGATCAGTCGAGTCAAGGTCGGTAATAGTCATAGGCTACTCCGATGGCAATGAGCTGTCAGCCCGCGCACTTCTCCAGGACAATACGGCATGAGTCGAGCATAGAACAACTCCGGCAGACACCGTATGAATAACAGAAAATCTCCCACTACCAAATCTGTCCTCCTATGCCTGACCATCCCGTCGCCAAGCCGATCTATACCCAGAGCGTTTGAACCAGTGAGGTGTCAGAAGCTTGAGAAGGGCCCGGGGCGTGAACGCCAAATCTCGATAGTTTCGCTTCCCGGTCATGACGTCCGTCACCACTTCACAGAGGGGTTGACCCTGTCGAGAAAACGCCCACGATCGGATGCGGGGAAAGTCGTACAGCAGTCGGGCCAGCCATCGGCCTGCTCGCAGTTCAGGAAGGATCGTCTCAGTGAGTGAGCGGGTGTACTCACTTCGGACAGACTCCTCTTCAAACCGCCCGTCAATCAACGATTGTGCTGCCATCAGGCCGCTTTGGATGGCGAATGAAATCCCTTCCCCGGTCACAGGATCGGCGAAGCCTGCGGCATCACCGACCAACAGGATTCGCTTGTCGACGAATGGTCCTCGTCGCGGTCGAATGGGAATGACAAAGCCATGTCGCTCCACCTGCATGATGGAACGACAGCCGAGGAGGCCGAGATAGCGCGCCATCGAGGATTTGAGATCCCTCCCCCGCTGCACCATCGACAGCACACCGATCGAAAGATGCTGTCGTTTGGGAAAAGCCCAGGCATACCCATGGGGCAGCAGATCAAAATCAAATCTCGCTGTGTTCTGAAATCTGTCCAACTGGTCAGGAGGCACCGTCACTTCATATTCAAGCGCCGGAATAAGGACACGTCCGTCTGCGAGCCCCACTGTACGGGCAACCGTGCTGAATGCCCCGTCGGCTGCGATGACGAACTTGGTCTTCATCGTGCCCCTGTCTGTAGCGACTGTGACGAAATCACTGTGGAACGACACACGGTCGACGGCACACTGATGATGCACGGCTGCCCCGGCTGCTTGCCCAGCGGAAAGAAGGGCATAATCAAACTGATCGCGCATCGTCATGGAGACGATGGGAGTCGGTCGATGAGTCGTGAAGGATAATCCGGCAGGAAGAAAATTGAGCTGTGCCGTATGGCAATCTTGTTCGACGACGTGACGCACATCCAAAGGCAGCGCCTGCATAGCCCGTCCCACGATCCCGCCGCCGCATGTTTTGTACCGCGGCAGGGCAGCCTTTTCGATGACGGCGACCGCCACACCTGCTTTCGCCAAACCCCATGCCGCGCAAGCCCCGGCCGGTCCACTGCCGACCACAATGACGTCATACGTGATGGACATATTTCAAGCCTGTGTCAGTCGCGATGAGGTATGCACCCTGCTTTACCTGATGCGACACACATGTAACTGCACGCTTCACGCAACACCTCTTTGGTCTTGGGTTGCCGTAGGATACCGCAGCAGGCGCTGATGGGAAAGGTTCTCCAATCACAACCGGGACGGCAATTCATTCAGCTGAGCAGCCGAGATCTGCCCTGCGTTGTGTCTCTGTGAAAGGTCAGGTCATGTTCTGTCTTCAAATGTGGTAGCCTGTGGAGAGGGAAAACCGTCCCACACCTGCGTGTGGCAGTACCGTTGGCTGACTACCTCACCCGCCAAGCTTGGTAGGGGAATTGGGATACTGGGATATATGGTAGGTCTCATTCTGCTCGTGATCATCGTCGGTCTGGTGATTCTCGGGCCACAATTCTGGACCAAGCGGGTGTTTGCCAAGCATAGCACCCCCCGTCCTGACTATCCCGGAACCGGGGCAGAATTGGCCCGGCATCTGCTCAATCGGTTTGACTTGCAGCACATCAAAGTGGAACCAACCGAGACGGGCGACCACTACGATCCGGTCAGCAAAGCGGTCCGCCTGACGCCCGCGATCTTCGATGGAAAATCCCTCACGGCAATTACGATCGCCGCCCACGAGGTCGGGCACGCTATTCAAGACCACCTCGGGTATCAGCCGCTGGCGGAACGCACGAAGCTCGTGCGGGTTGCGCAGGGCGCGGAGAAGGTCGGGGCGGTCCTGATGATGGGGATTCCCATCGCGGCCGCAGTCGCACGCACCCCGGCTGCGAGTGTCGTCGTTCTGATGGCTGGAATGGCGACGATGGGGATTTCCACGCTGGTCCACCTCGTCACGCTTCCCGTCGAGTGGGACGCCAGCTTCAGGCGCGCCCTGCCTGTCCTCCGACAGGGCCAGTATCTGACGCCTGACGATGAGCGGGGGGCTCGCAGCATTTTGACCGCCGCCGCGCTGACCTACGTGGCGGCCTCGCTCGCCAGTCTGCTCAACCTGTGGCGCTGGATCGCCTTCCTCCGCCGATAGATTCGCCCCTCACGCCCCCCATCCATCATCGCGCGAGCTTCGGGCCAGCGCCAGGAAACCTTGGCAGGTCGCGGGCGGCGTTCAGCTGCACACGCTCGTGCACAAAGAATTTCAAGAGGGTTTGATACGGGACGTCGCGCTTGTTGGCCAAGCTCTTAACTCTGGCGTTGCATGAGAGAAGCGTTTGCATGCTTCAAGATCCAACCCCATCCACGACGTTTTGAACGGGAAAGACGGTCACCGATTTGTTCGGTGTAGAATCCTGGCGGTGGTGCGGCGGTTTCCCTGGAGGTCTGGTCAATGCTGGTGACGCAGGAGACTCAGTGTCGGAATCAGTGGCAGGCGCTGGTGGCGTCGCTTTTAACAGCCTTAGCGGCGGCCTTGTTGGGTTGGCTCTCCCCTGCTCTGTGGCTACTGCTCGGACTCTCGCCCTTTGCCTACTGGTGGGTGCGGCGGCGCTGCCTCCGGCGGATGGCGGTGATGCAACGACCGTTTCCCGACGAATGGGAGAAGATCCTTCGCGAACGGGTCACCTTCTTCACCGCGCTCGATGATGCGGGGAAAGTCCGCTTCCGGCAGCTCGTGCAGGTGTTTCTCGACGAAGTGCGAATCACGGGCATTCGCACGGAGATGGACGACACGATTCGGATGCTGGTGGCGGCAAGCGCGGTGATTCCGATCTTTGGTTTTCACGACTGGGAATACCGCCGGCTGCGCGAGGTGCTGATCTATCCGGACGCGTTCGACGACGCCTATCGGACCAGCGGCGGGTCGAATGAACAGATTCTGGGGATGGTCGGCCTGCACCATTTGAGCGGGGTGATGATTCTCTCGAAGCCGGCCCTCCTCGCGGGGTTCGCCCCACAGCCCGGCGCCCACAATGTGGGGGTGCATGAGTTTGCCCACCTGGTCGAGAAAGAAGCAGGCGAATACGGGCTCCCTCCCGAAGTCCCCTGGATGGCAGTCCGCCAGTGGGTGCGGTACGTAGCGCGGGAGCTGACCCATCCCTCTTCCCGTCGCACCCGCATCAGCGCCTACGCCTATACGAACGAGCACGAGTTCTTCGCAGTGCTGGCGGAATATTTCTTCACATCGCCGGAGCGACTGCAGCGCCGCGATCCCGCTTTGTACGGACTGCTGCGGGACCTGTTTCACCAGGACACGGGAGCCCTGCTCTCCCTGGTGCCAGGGCGCCGCCAGGGGATCGGCCGCAACGCGCCCTGCCCCTGCGGAAGCGGCAGGAAATACAAACACTGTTGTCTGGCAGGAGGCCCAACGGGCAAGGGGTGAACAGGCAAGGGACAGGATGTGCTGTGTGTGGGTGATTGGAGCAGATGACGGGCCGGAAGGCGGATATCGGTTCCGAGTAAACCTGCCACGTAACCATCTGGCGGATCAATCACTCAGGCGCCATCGACACAATCGATTGTTAAGACAACGGGCATGTCTTTTTCGATTCGGCAGGCGAATGTCGCTAATGGCCTGGATCACAGAGGTTGTTAGCGACGTCGCGATAGTCCCCGTTGAATAGGGTATCCAGCGCGAAGGCCTGCGCGGGATTCAGCGGATTGTCCGGCGCATACCGGCTTGCCGGATTGAAGGTATTATAGCCGCGCTCGTACTGCTCGGAGAAGCTTGGCTCAGCGGAAGGGCTGGACGTGGAGAGGAGGAACACAACCCACATGGGGAGTCTCTCTACTCAGCCTCAACCTTTCTACCTCACCTCTGGCCCACTCCTGGGCTACTCTCCTTCCGGACAGCACGGCAAGTGGCGCGCACAAAAAAACTCCCGATACCTTGTCTTCTTTTTTGGTTCCTCCAATCCTGCCACCCTTGGCATGGGCAGCGGACGTAACCGTGCATCCTCATCACGCGATGCCGCAATAGCTTCACAGGGGAGAAGGTTTCCGGTGTCAACAATCCCCTCAAGGGGGAAATGGGGTAGCCATTGCGACGAGACAAGACGCCGACCCATTGGTCTGTTTTCATTCACCCGCTCCGGCTTTCTCCATCTCGGCGATTTTCCGATAGAGAGTTTCGCGATCGATCCCTAGTATTTCCGCTGCCTCATATCTATTACCGCCGCTCTTCTCAAGAATCAGACGAATATAATCCCATTCGACTTGCTGCAGCGTTCTTGCCCGCTCAATTCCTTTGGAAAGAATCAACCCGGTGCCCCCTGCCTGCTGAATTGATGCTGGTAAATCACCAGGCACAATTTCTCTTGTGTGGCTCAGTGTGACCGCTCGTTCGATGACACTCTCAAGCTCCCGTACATTGCCAGGCCAGGAATAATGCATGAGCAACACGCGGGCTGGTTCGCCGATCTCACGGACCGGCTTCGAATACTCGTGCGAATACCGAATCAGAAACGATTCTGCTAACAGAGGGATATCCTCCGGCCGATCACGCAAAGATGGCAGGTCAACTTCAACTACCTTGAGACCGTAGCATAGGTCCTCGCGGAATCGCTTCGCGTTGACCTCGTGTTCGAGATTCAACGCCGTTGATGCTATGACCCGCACATCCACCCTAACAGATTGTGCCTGTTCCGCCAGACGGCATTTCTTGTGTTCAAGTATCTGGGCCAGTTTGGTTTGCAGGAGTAGTGGCAGCTGGCCGATCTCATCGAAAAAGAGCGTCCCGTTATCTGCCTCTTCGAAAATGTCGCTTTCCCAGTCCACTTCTGAAATGGCGGAGCAGACTACTGGAACAAACGATGCTGTCTTCCGCCCACTGACGTGGTGTATGACCTTCGCCACCAGCTCTTTGCCTGTCCCTCGTTCCCCTGTAATGAGCAGGTTGCAGGAGCTATCAGCCACTCGCTGGATGAGGTCGCGGACCTCCTTCATACGGGCGCTGCAACCGACAATCCGATCTACCTCATACATAGTTGTTCAGCCCCAGACTGCTTTTTCGGGAATAGTTCGGTTGGTTGAGGGTGAGATCCGCTGCGTATCATGCGAGCTTCTGTTTGATGACCCTCAGGTTCTCAGGGGTCGAGCGCACGCGTATCGTGAGTCCCTCGGCATCATAGTCTTCGGACAGGATCCGCATCCGAGTGCGGATCTCTGCCAGGATCTTTTGAGCTGTAAAAGGAATATGCAATTCTTCGTCGATCATCTCGCTCTCAAAGTACTGCATGATGCGCTCACGCAACATGTTCAGATCGTCCTGGCTCCTCGTGGACAGACACACGGCATCGGGATATTCAGACTTCAGCAAGGCGATCTCATCCGGGCCGAGCCGATCTTGCTTATTTAACACCAAGAGACTGGGACTATCCGTGGCGCCGACTTCGGCGAGCACCTTCCGCGTCACCTCAAGTTGAGACCGGAAGGACGGATCTGAGGCATCGACAACAAATAGTACCAATGAGGCGCAGGCCGCTTCATCAAGCGTCGACTTGAACGATGCCACCAGGTCATGGGGGAGTTTTTTGATGAATCCCACCGTATCGGTCATGAGCACTTTGGGACACGTGTCAGGATACAGAGGCCGGATCGTGGTATCGAGTGTGGCGAACAACTTGTCGGCCACCAGCACATCGCTGCCCGTCATCGCTCGCATCAGCGAGGATTTGCCGGCATTGGTGTACCCGACAAGCGCGACGGTCAATTCATTTTCCCGTCTCGCGCGACGCGTGAGATGCTCGTCCCCGATGGCCGCCAATTCGGCTCTGAGCTCTTTCAGGCGATCACGAATTCTTCGCTTATCGAGCTCAAGACTCGTCTCTCCCGCCCCTTTGCCGCCGACCCCCCCGCCTTGCCGCTCGCTACCACCACCGGTTTCGCGCAACCGTGGCGCAAGATAATTGAGCCTTGCGATCTGTACTTGAAGCTGCGCTGCTCTGGTTCGAGCATGTCGACTGAAAATCTCAATGATGACCCCGGTGCGATCAAGCACCGGCACGCCGGCGGCACGTTCGAGATTCTTCAATTGTGACGGCGATAGATCACAGTCTACGATGACAATCTGGGCCTGCTCGCGAGGGCTGGGTAAGGCCTCGCTTGGTTCATCCGATTCGCTTTCTTCTGACTCCTCTGCTTCGTCTGATACGGCAGCCTCGCGCTTCGAGGCCGCTTTGTGCATCGGCTTTTCAAATGACGCCGCGATGGTTCCCGGCCCACCGGTCCACCGCGCCAGCTCGGTGAGTTTGCCCTGCCCGAGGACCGTCGCAAATTTACAGGAACTCCGTTTTTGACTGACGTGGCCCACAACAGAGTACCCGAGGGTTTTCACCAGACGTGTGAGCTCGTGCAGCGAGCTCTCCAGCTCCTCCCCAGTCACACGAGGGGTCTGAATCGCCACCAGCACGGCACGGGATTGTGAGGGAGTCGTCATCGTGTACTGTTCCTGGGCTACATTGTGGGTGAAGGGGTATGATTTTAACAGGGAATTTCTTGTTTAGGGCAGCTCACGTCGCGGTATCGAGACCTAACAGGCTGCGGAAAAACTCGGTTGATGCCCACAATATGGCTGGCATTTCCCGTAGGGTGCTAACGCCAGAATAACTTCAGGATGCTCAAAAAGGCTGTCCAGCAAGGCCGCAGCGAGCGAAGAGGCGAGGAGGTACATACCAAGCTTCGCTTGAACCGCTCGCTTCGATCACATGCGAGCGGAGTAGGTATCTTGCCTTCGCCTTTCTAGTACGTTGAGCCTCTGAGCGATGTGAGAGCGACGCTGGGAGACTTTTTCAGCATCCTGCTAACGATCTTACCTGGCTCACAGGTCATAAGGAAATGCACGAGTCAAGATTCGCCCCCTCCCTATGTATCGGGATCGTCTTTCACAACGAAATGCGGGACGAAGCGGCTCTGATTCCCGTGAATCAGACCACGATCTTCCCGAATCCCCATCCCTGCCGGCTCGTCCCCGACCACCCAGGATCCGATCACCGGATGCCATCCCTCGAACACCGGCAACGGCATGTATTGCTGATAAACCGAGAGCTGCGCATCGTAGGGCCCGTCGGTCGTCAGCACCTGATCCCCGTTCACGATCGATATATTGGCGCCTTCACGTGACCAAAATGGCTTTCTGACATAGGCCGTACAGTCCCCCGGTCCGGAAAAGAAGGCGGGCAACAGATTCGGGTGATCGGGATACCACTCCCACAGCAACGCCAGCAGGCCTTTGTGGCTGAGCACCTGCTTCCAGGCCGGTTCCAGCACCATCATCGAAGACCGGGGCAGCTCCGCCGCAAATGCGTCCTGACACATCCATTCCCAGGGATAGAGCTTGAAGAGAGCCGAGATCGGCTCGTTCCGGTGATCCACAAACCGTCGCCGCCCTGGCTCCCATCCGATCTGTTCGATCGGCAAGGTCTGCACGCGCCACCCGGCCTGGTTCGCCGTATCGGCCAGATAGGTCACCGTCTGCCGGTCCTCGTCGCTCCCATCCAAACAGGTCAAATGGAGCAGATCGTTCGAGGCCCGCCGACGGATCGCGCGCCACTGCCCGATCAACCGCTCATGCAGACTGTTGAATTGATCCGCTTCCGGACAGGTCTCTCGCAGCCATCCCCATTGCCCGACTGCGGCTTCCAGCAGCGAGGTGGGCGTATCGGCGTTGTACTCGAGTAATTTCGGCGACCCGATCCCGTCATACCAGAAATCAAACCGTCCATAGAGCGACGGCTCCTGCCGCTCACACGAATCGATGATCCGGGGCCGCCACTGTTCGGGAATGTGGAGATCGGCAAACCGATCCTCGCGGATGATCCGCTCGACGGCCTCGACACAGAGCCGATGCAGCGAGCCCGTGGCCGATGCAAGACCGTCGACCTGCGTCTCGCTCAACTCATAGGCGACATCTTCGCGCCAATAGCCCCCGTCCAGGCTGTGATAGGTGACGCCGACCCGGTCGAGTTGCGCAGGCCAATCGGCGCGCGGTTGCCTCACACGACGATGCATGGCTACGCCCCCTCTTCCGGCTTATAGAATTGGCCGCCGGTCCTGCCGAAGCCGCCGCGTTGGCACAGGACCGTGAGATCATCGCCTGATGGAACGTCGAATCCCTGGATGGCAGTAACGACCAACCCCAGGTCGGTCATCTGATCGCCTCGCACAAACGACCCATCCGATCCCTGCCCGACAGCGATCCACACCATCGCGGCTAAGCCATTCGCCGCCTCGGCCAGACTCACCCGCACCTCGGGTGAATACCGCAGATGTGGAGGCACCGGACTGGGCACAGGCCCATCCGGCCTTTTCTTGTCCATGGGAACCTTTCGCTCAAAACAGAAGACCCCGGAAGGAACAGGGAGACGGGCTGAGCTCACGGCCAGCCGTGACAGGCACGTGCAGACATCTTACACGGATTGAGAGCACAGTGGGTGAGTCCACTGCGGGCGCATCATGATGAGGGAGCCCCACAGACCGAACAAAAAAGCGACCGGGCCCGGTCCGCAACACCGCGGCCAATGTGTCTCCTAGCCCACATTATTCATGACGGTTCGTGGCGAAATCGCGCAGTCGCCAGGCGAGACGGGCAAGCGGAGCCGTGAAGGACGGAGGCATACTTGAAACAGTATGTCGAGGTCCTGAGCGGCGAGTACGCCCGCCGATAGGCTTGTCGTAGCGGCGAATCCGCGATTGCAGCAGAAGCGTTCATGAATAATGTGGGTTAGTCATGTCCGTCGCAGTTGCACCACCATCCGCATCTCAGCGCCGCAGGCCTGGAGTGCGATAAATGCAATTCCATTTGCCCTCGATGCACATCTGCCCTAAAGTTTGAGCAAGGAGCAGGCCTATGACGACCACACCAATCTTGTTTCATGACATTGACGGCGTGCTGTTCGGCGACTATGCAGGCGAGTTCCAACTCCGGCCCGGCGTGAAATCCTGGCTCGAATGGGCACACACGCACTTTGAGCTGATCTGGCTGACATCATGGGAGTCAGACAAAATCAAGAGGCTGTTGAACGTGCTGTACTGCGAGAAGTTCCGTAGTCTTCCGGATACCCCGCCGTTCCATCACGCCAATTGGACGAACTGCGAGAACAAGGTGATCTGGCTCCAACAGGCCGTGCAGAAGTTGAAGGACCGCGAGTGGTTCTGGATCGACGACGAGATCGACACCTTCACGCCAGCGATTCAGCAAGCCGGCATTCCGCGCGACCGCTGCATCCAAACGAATCCCCTGGGGCGGGACGAATTACTTGTCCTGCAATCTACTCTCACCGACCGGCTGGATTGGTTGAAGTCGAACACATGCGAACGCAAAGACGCGGCCTAGAGCCTCCTATCTGTCTGTCCTGACGCTCTCCGTGACCGCGCCGACCTTGTTCTCCTGCTCTCGCTGGCCTTCCGGTTTCCACTCACTCGCCAATTTCTTAGCCTTGGTAATTTGAGCCTCCGTCATCCCTTTGGCCAAGATATCACGCAGCATGGGCGCGGACTTATCTCCGTTCGTCGCGGCCAGACTAACCCACTTATACGCCTGGACTTTATCTTTCGGCACCCCTTCCCCGTCATCGTACATAATCCCGAGTTTCGTTTGAGCGAGCGCGTCTCCTCGGTTTGCCCCGAGACGGAACCATCGCAGGGCTTGCTGATAGTCCTTCGGACCGCCTTCTCCATTAAAATACAAGGTGCCCAGGCTGAACTGCGCCCTGGCATGTCCCTGCGCCGCAGCTTTGGCATACCACTTTCTGGCTTGTGCATCGTCCTGCGGCACCCCCCGGCCCTTGTGGTACATCATCCCCACATGATACTGCGCCATGGCATCGCCCTGCTCAGCCAGCGGTTGCCACTCACGCATGGCAGTGGCGTAGTCTTCACGGTCATGGGCCGTCATGCCAGCCTGAAAATCGGCCCATGCCGGCACGGCGAGACAGAAAATCCACAACACAAGGGTACTAGCTAATCGAAACGTCATAAGCTCCTCGTAAAAATGGCGCATTCTAAAAGAATCGCGCTGGGAGGTGCAAGGTCAACCATGAGGCAGTAAGCGGCCACACATGCGCCAGAGCGGGGGCATCAGATAATAGGCGGTTACGGACAGCACCACACCAACCAGCGATCCAAGCAGGCCTGTGACAGAGAGCCTAACAAAGGGAGCCAGAAACAGGATGAGAATCATCAGTAACGCGAGAGACCGATGGCGTTCGTAGAACGTGCGGTGGTGACCGGTGAGGGACTCGGCCAAGGATCATCCGAGTTCTGCTTCGGACCGCTCAATTCTTTCTACCAAAGGCTCCCACCCTTTTTGTGTCAGCCTATCTGGTCCGGTACTTCTCAGACAGGTGTGTGACCGCTTGTCCGGCGTGTTTCGTCGCCACGTCCGCATGACCTGCTTTCCCATGCTCAATGGCCTGTTTGAGTTCCTTGATCCCTGCGTCCACATGCGGAGCCTCGCCGGCCTTCAGGGCAGACTGGAGCGCCGCTTCCGCACTGGTCAGGAGTGCACCCACATGACCCTGTCGGCCATGGTCCGCCGCCTCTGTGGCAAGCGCGATGGCCTCCTGGCGGTGCTGCTCCTCAGCACGCATCACATCCCGCCTGGCCCCGCCTTCACCAAAGACCGGTTGCAACGGCAGCACTGTGGCCGTGGCGAGGATGAACACTGCGCCCAGCATCACAGCAAGTCGCGTCGTATATCGTCTCATTGGCATGCTCCTTTATGACAAGAAGTGAACCGACCTCAGTGAGCACCCCGCTACAGAGTGAGTGACTGCGGATGGCGCCCTCCGGCTTTCGCTGAAGTTATCGTACCATGCATCACCCAGGAATTTCCCCAGGACCAGTCGCCAACAACGGTGGCCGCCAATCATGGTGAGTCTTCAGTGCGACCGCGCCGCGTTGTCGTCCGGTGCATCGATGGCTCAGTCCTTCAACGAGAACGGCGTGAAGTCCGTCTGCCTGTCGTACCAGTCCTCGTGCTCCCGGCGCTTCAACCAGCCGACGATCGCGTAGGTCACCGGCGTGAAGAAGATCTCGACGGAGACCTTGAACGCCCAGTTGAAGGCGATGACCTTGATCATCGTCCCCGGCTGCCAGATCCCAAGAAAGGCAATCGGATAGAAGAGGGCGCTGTCGACGAGCTGGCCGGCCGCGGTCGAACCGATCGTGCGGGTCCAGAGATGACGCCCCTCGGTCCAGACCTTCATCTTCGCCATGACATAGCTGTTCATGAAGTCACCGCACCAGAAGGCGACGATCGACGCAACCACGACCCGCCACGTGCTCTCGAAGACGACCTCCAGAGCAGGCTGGATCACGGCATTGAAGGGTTCCTCCGGATCCGCCGGCAGGTGGATCACGAAGAGCCCCATGATGGTCGCGAAGACCATCGCGGTGAAGCCCGCCCAGATGACTTTGCGCGTGCGAGCGTAACCATAGACCTCGGTCAGTACGTCGCCGAAGATGTAGGATATCGGGAAGAAGAGGTTCCCGGCGCCGAACGTCACGCCGAAGAGAATGCATGTCTTGCCAGGCCCGATCAGGTTCGAGCAGAGCAGGACCGTCACGAAGGCCGCCATGACGTGATCGTAGTAGCGGTAGTGACGGAGGTTCGGGACGAGTGTCTGCTCGGGCGGTTCAGCGGGGGCGGTCATCTGCGGGCCAGATTCCTCTCGGTCTGTGGTGCGATCTACCCCGTGCCGGCGTCGCCCGTGACAAATGGATCAGCCACTCAGGAAGGAAGAGGAAATGGAACAGGCCTGTTGGCCTGGCCAGGAACGTACCAAAGACCTCGTGAAGGATCAATCCCCAGGCTCTGCCGGAAATCCGGGCTACCTCACAACGACCCCACTGCGCAGACTACCTTGTGCCTGTCACAATAAGTCATTACGCATGCCAGACCCCTCGTTTCCACGGTGTTTGCTGGTTCCCTCCCACACCTGCGCATGACACCGTTTCATTTGTTGCAGATCAACAGGGAGGCTGGAGCAGCGGCTACGGCTTTGGGATCTCTCAATCCTTACAGATTTTCTGAGCGAGGAAGTCGTTGATCTCTCGATGGCGAGGAATGGTCGAGGTCTTGCCGGCGGCACGGTTTACATACACGCTGTGACTGCCGCCTTCACGGAGAAACTGGGCGCCATGGCGTTCCAGGTGGCGGATCAAATCGATCCGCTTCATCAAATGGAGGCAAGTGGCTCGCGGATCACGGTTTTGTTTCGGAGCGATTCCTCTGCCAGCGCACGGTTTGATTCCAAGACCAATTGAACCGCTTCGTGAAGATTCGTTCGGGCTTCATCAAGTGTCTCCCCCTGCGTGTTCGCGCCGGGCAACTCCTCGACAAACCCAATATATCCTTCGGGTACCTGCTGGAACACCGCAGTGAATTGTTCCTTCATGCTGGCGACCTCCTGACAGTCGCGAGTATACCAGACCGGTTCCTGAAAGCCCACAATTCCCAAGACCGGCAGCCTTTCATTCAAACTTCAAGCCCCCTCCAATCGCGTGAAGACGTGCGCAAACAGGGCTGGTCAACGGCAATGTGCGACAAGCGGACCATCAGCGTAGCGCCAAGGCGACGCACAGCAGTAAAGCATCGGCAACCTGCTGGGGGTGGAAAGTGACAGGTGAGCGTGGCGTGACAGAGAGGCGCCCGTTATGACTGTGGGACCACGATGAATCCCTCTGTAACGTCGCCGTAGGTCTTGAATGTGCCCATGACAAGGTGATGGGCCGCAAGGGCGCAGAGCGCAGCATCGATCCAATCCATGTTCGTGAGGGCTTTGGTTGACACCCCTATCTCGCGAAGCAACCGGGAACGGTCTGCGCGCTTCCGTACCGCAGAGAGCGGCTTTCTTGCCAGCGCACAAGCCACGGCATGAGGAAATGTCTCGAAACACACCTGATCAGATGCAGAAAGTTTTCCCTCAAACAGTGGATAGTCCGGGTCGAGGCAGTGGTAGAGATCCGCCCCCTGGACCATCCAACGATAGAAGGGATGCGCCTCCCCCTTCACCTGAGATGGCGTCGCAAAGGTATGGAGGCCTTCGGTGGCAAGCGCTCGCTCACAGGGTCTGGCCCGGCCGGTGAGGCTCCATCGGCAGGGAGCATCAATGCCAACCGCAGAAACCTTGAGCCTCCGGCACCAGGCGGCAACATCCTCCGCAATGAGAGTGGAAAGCTTCTCCCGGTATTGCCCGTCCTTGAGTGCAACGGCATGAAAACCCTTCGTGGGCCCACCGACATCCACACCGACGACGATGGAACCGGGCTCGCATCGCTTCATACCGGTTCAAGCGCAAGACAAGCCGCCCGGGACAGATGCTTGTTCTCCCCCGTCAAGCAGGCGCCCTGTTGCACTACAAGCTTGAGTCCACGGATTGCGCGACGAGAAAAGACGCCCGACACCTTTAGTGCCGTCCCCTTTAGTGCTTTTCGCAGGCAACTTTCCACAAGGATTGAGTGATAGAGCTTGGTGGAACTGGTTCCCACTTTCCTTTGATGGAGTAACTGGAGCGGACCTTGCCGCCTCCCATATTGCCGGAGAAACTCGTTGACGCAAGAGTCCGATGGCGGTCTCCCGTGCAGTCATATTCATCTTGCGACCGAGAAGACAAATACGACTTCTTCAGTACGGTTTGTGCCGTTTTGAAGTCGTGCAAATGCCACATCTTCACCACATCACCTTTGCGCTGAATGGTGTCGGGATCGGCATATACCGTTGCCTCGTCGGTTATGCCAACCTCTACCCACTCCGCATAGGCTGGACGACTACTCAGCACCAGAAATGTGATGAAAAGCGAAACGTAGGCCACCGGCCAGCGACGACAGCAACGAATTGAGAAGGGCATAGGGCACCTCACAAAGAGCAGTATTGTAGGAAAGGAGTGAGGAAACCGCAAGGCGGGGTCGTCCGTGGCGATTGTCAGGCAGCCATGAGATCACATGGAGCGATTCATCGAATAGTTCAGCGTTCTTCGATTTGTAGGCCGTGGCCGTAGGGATTCGTGGGGCGGTTGGGGCTGTAGGGGTTACCGGCGCCGTAGGGTCGAAACTGGTTTATCTTGTTTGTTTGAGATGAAAAAGGTTCCAAGAACCTTTCTTGGCCTCTCGTCAAGCATGCGCCCTGTTGCACGACTAGTTTGAATCCCGGATTGCGCGACGAGAACAGACTCCCGATCCCTTTAATGTCCTCATGCCCAATGAGAATGCCCGAACAGGTATGAGCAATCGGGACCATGAGTCAATTACTTACATCGTCGATCGTGCGCGTCAGTACGCCTGCGTCGTTGATGCTCCACTCATCACATGTGGAGTCGCCATCCATATTCCCTCTAGCCACGGCGGTGAATCCCATCGCTGAAGTAGCCACTTTCCCGATGGCTGGTGGGCCTTCACATCCCTGAGCACGATCCGGATCAACCACGTTAAGTCTCGTAGGGACCCCATTGACTGCATACCAGAGGGTATAGATAGGCTTGCCCATCGGGTCAAATCCAAACTGGTTAATATCAGAGATTTCGAACGTCCCATGCTCAGTCTTATAAGAGCTCGCCGTTGCATAGATCGCGTAGAGATATAATTTGGCCTCCCTCGAGATGGGCGCTCTGCTATAGTTCAGGTAGTTCGGCATGATGATCGCTAAAAGCATCCCGAAACTGACAATTGAGACAACGAAGCTTGCCCAGTTCTTTCGAAAGCCTGTGACAAGTGGAAAGAGAAACAGGAACAACAGGAAACCAAGAAACGGAACGAATCCAGCTACCCCCCATGTAGCAGGGCTGCCCTTGGCTCTCGAATAGTATCCGATTCCACTGGCGCACATGCCCACGGTAACAATAAGACCCAGTGTGACCATCGTGCTTCCATGAAGTAGACTGGGAACCATCCATTCCAATATGAAGCCGAGCACCGCCAGGCCCATCCCCCAATGTTTTTGCCTGTGGGCCTTCCCATCTTGAGGGAGGTTCAGCAGCGGGCCTTGCTCGCCGTTACCCATGGTAACCTCCGTGCTCAAGGCACACGCCGTGGTCATGGTGAGCATTCATAGATTCGCCATCCGCTGAACTAGCGATCCTAACGGAAGTATAGCAGGCTGAACGCAGCAGCTTTCGGGAGAGGCCTGAACCAACTCAATAATAATCCACAGTAATGCATCAAACACAACTGTCGAGTATTCATGAAGACACCTGGTTCGATGCGTCGCTTCCAAGATCATTCGCAATCAGCCTGAATTGCCCAAGCGCTGCTTCAAGGTCGTCGACGATCTCTTGGGCGATGATGTCGGGGTTGGGAAGATTGGCGGAGTCTTCTAGGGAGTCGTCTTTGAGCCAGAAGATGTCGAGGCTGGCTTTGTCGCGGGCGATGAGTTCGTCGTAGTCGTAAGCGCGCCAGCGGCCATCGGGTTTCTTGTCGGACCACGTCGCTTTGCGGGTGTGGCGATTCCCTCCGGCCTGCTTGTCAGGCCGGTCGAGATTGCCGTTGTAGCATTTCACAAACTCGTCGAGGTCTTCGCGTTTGAGTGGATCGGTCTTGAGTGTGAAATGTTTGTTGGTGCGGAGGTCGTAGATCCAGAGCTGCTTGGTCCAGGGGGTCTCGCTCGCAGGCTTCTTGTCGAAGAAGAGCACGTTGGCTTTTACGCCTTGCGCATAGAAAAGCCCCGTCGGCAGACGCAGGAGTGTGTGCACATCGCACTCGTGCAGGAGCTTGCGACGGACGGTTTCCCCCGCCCCGCCTTCAAAGAGGACGTTGTCAGGGACCACGACTGCGGCGCGGCCATTCTGCTTCAGCAACGTTTTGACGTGCTGGACGAAGTTAAGTTGCTTATTGGAAGTAGTCGCCCAGAAGTCGTCCCGTTCGACGATGTCCCGTTCCTTGGAGACCTGGCCTTCTTCGCCGACGATGGTCGTGCTGCTCTTCTTCCCAAACGGCGGATTGGTCATCACGATGTCGAACCGATCCCCAGGATCAGCGGCCAAGGAGTCGGATACGGCGATAGGGAGATCTTTGTCGCTCCCAATCCCGTGGAGCATCAGGTTCATCGCGCAGAGCCGGGCCGTGCTTTGGACCAATTCCCATCCTTTGAACGTGCCTTGCTTAAGCTGCCGCTTTTCGTCCTTGGTCAGGTTGGGATAATGCTTCACGATGTAGTCGTGTGCAGCCAGAAAAAACCCGCCGGTCCCGCAGGCCGGGTCGCAGATCGTCTCGCTGGACTTCGGAGCGATGGCTTCCACCATCGCGGCAATCAGCGGGCGCGGGGTGAAGTACTGGCCAGCGCCCGACTTAGTGTCTTGCGCGTTCTTTTCGAGTAAGCCCTCGTAGGCATCGCCTTTCACATCGGCGCTCATCGTGGACCAGTCTTCTTTGTCGATCAGATCCACAATCAGCCGACGAAGCTTGACGGGGTCCTGGAACTTATTCTGGGCCTTCGTGAAGATCAGGCCGAGCATCCCCTTCCCTTTACCAAGCTCTTCCAGGAGATGACGGTAGTGGTCGAACAGGTCGTCGCCGTCCATTTTGAGCAGACTGGGCCAACTGTACTTGTCGGGAATCTGGCTCGGCTGGTTGTACGGCAGCTTCGTCCGCTCGTCCGCCATCTTGAGGAACAGCAAATACGTCAACTGCTCGACGTAGTCGCCATAGCTCATCCCGTCGTCTCGGAGGACGTTGCAGTAGTTCCAAAGCTTTTGGACGATCGCGCTCAATCTACGAATCCTTAACTGAAGGCGAACCTTCCGGTTAGGCCGGCAACATGTGGGAACAACTGTTCCATTTCAGATGTTATAGGAAACCATGCCTCTTCGTCAGAGGGCATTTCATAGGTTTGCGTCAGAACACCAAACACAAACTGGAATAGAGAAATGCTTCGGGGGAACCTTTCCCCAGGCTGTTTTTCAATGGCCTGCTTGAGCTTTTCAAATGCGTGCTGATAGATATCGAGCGATCGATCGCGCAGCTTTCGCTGCTGATTATCCTGGAGGATTTCAAGGAGCGAATAACAGTTGTTGATAAATCGGGACAAATCTTTGGGCCAGACCTCACTAGGGATACTTGATTGCACTCCAAAGAAATGTTCCTGGATGCTATGCTTGCGCTGAATTTCACGCCAGGGAGACTCACCCATACAATTCATGGCATTTGTGAAGTCGGATAGGAGTAGATCCATTTGCTCCACAGAGGCTTTCAATGTTGCAGCAAGACGAAGTGCTTTCCAGTCCACACGAGGTGCCTTGTATGCTAAGGCATGCGTTGTTTTTGACCAGGCGAGTTCGAACATAGTTTTCACTTGGACTTCAAACCGAAGCCGGAATATGGCCTCTTCCTCTTCTAAACCTGTAGGTTTTCGCAGTTGTCCGATAAACCGAGTGCTGTCGAACCTGAAAACATCGGGGGCCTTCCTAGTAGTAAGGCGTTTTCTAACAACGACGCGCTTAAAGGTTGCGTCGAGATAGTCGATGACCTTAGCCTCATCTGCGGGTAAAGGCACAGCAACGGTACAGCCGTAAAGATCGTCTAGTTCAGTCCATGATCTATATCGTCCAGTCTCAATTTTCTCTGCCAGGGATTCGAGCGTTTTTGACCGGCCATCGAATATAAACCCTTCCTTTGAGCAAAATGCTTGGAGCGTCTCGCGAACTCGCTTCGCAACCAAATCAAGATATGCTTCTTGCTCTGAGTATTTTTGGCGTATCTCGCGAGGAATTATCACGGCAGTGCTTCCCGAATAATGCGTGACAAGATTTCGATCCGAGTCTTACGTGGTCCTGAATCATTTGATGCAGACCGGGCTGCTTCGTAATATGCCAGTGCAACTGAATTGTCTGTACGAGCCTGCTCATCTGCCACAGCATCAATAAATGCTTTCAACTTACTTGCCACACTCTCCCAATCAGCGTGATCAGGGACCGTGGCTAGAGCACCAAATAGTGAGTAGAAATCGGCTTGATTGCGCAACCTTGTAGTGCGAAGCAGCGCACCTGTCGGTGTACTTAGTAACCCCTTGAGCCGCCTAATAGTAGCGTCGAACTTTCCCAATATTTCGTCCCCTCGAGACCATTCATCATCACGATCGCTGAATTCCTCATCTAGCTGTGACGCAGAATAGCCTTGTGGACCTTGCTCAAGCAGCAGCAAGAGGCTTGCGGTAAGCTCCACATCCTTCATCTGTCTTTTTTGTTGTGGCCCGATACTCGGAAAGTTGTCACCCAGTTCTCGCAATAGACGTTCCGCAGCATCTTCTACCTTTGTGATGAATACTCCATTAAATTTGGCATGCCGGAGTTCTTGAGGAGTAAGGCGCGCAGTATTTCGATTTATCCGATCAAAGATGTTGTTGATGACTCCTTCTTCGTCACTTGGAAGATATTCGACCGTGAATTGGTAAGACCAAAACTCGCGCTTTATCTCGTCCGACAGCTCCCGAAAAAACTTTCCTCGCAAGGCAGTTCTAGTAGCGCCATCATGTATCGGAAATTCATTCTTTATAAATGAGAACAGCGTAGACAGGCGCTGCTTGCCATCGACCACAAAGTATGTGGCTTGGCCCTCTGGTGATATCCGCTCAAAGAGGAAAAGTGCGGGCGAGGGATATCCTAGCAAAATCGTGTCGATGTAATAGTCGCGATAGGATTGATTCCAAACGCTCCTCCGTTGGTAAGGTGGATCAAGGTCCAGGAGTTTGCGATTGTACAAGTCCCAAAACCAAGCGATTGCTTGAAAGTTCTGTTTTCTTAACATTGCTTTTCACGTCCTTTTCTAGTCACAAGCTGTCCCGTAAATGCCTTTCCCAGAATCGACTGCCGCAGGCGGTCGGCGCGGGTGAGGTTGGCTTCGACGGCGGCTTCGAGTTTATCGAGGACGGAGAGGCGGCGCTCGACTTCAACGACAATCTGCTGTTGTTCAGCTGCAGGCGGAAGCGGGATAGGAAACGCGCTGAGCTTCGTTAGGTTAAGCGAAGCAAGATTAGTTGTCTGTTTACCTTCTCGTAAAAAGTAGGCTTGACCGAACGAGTTGCCCCACCAGGAAACAAGTTTCGGTAATACTTCGGCCAAATACAATCGGGCACGGAAGACATGGTTCTGGTGGATACACTCGGGAAGTTGGCCTTCCCAAATCCACCCTCGACCGAGCTTGTCTCTATCGCCGCCTTCGTTGAACAAAATGTCGCCAGGTATAAGGCGTAAATCTTTGATGTCTGCATCTGGCGCTTCAATTGTCTTAATCTCGGAAAGATCCAAGTACCCCCTCTGAACATTGGCAACGCGCAAATACGGGACGGTTCTCGCAGTCGGGGACTTTCTTTTCTTATCAACCGTAATTCCACCTTTTAGCGAAGCTATGTGGTCAAGCCTTGCCCACAACCATTTATCAGGCAACTGGGGAAGATCGCTGGTTTCTGGTTCTCCGGGTTGATTGTATTGTCCCCTGCCGGTCCACTTCGCCCTTCGCTCAGCGAGGATGCATTCGAGGAGTTTGCTGGCTGCCTCAACTTTCGGATGCTGCTTGCGCCAATCTTCGGTCAATTTGCCTTCAACGGCGGCTTTGAGGACGGAAGCTTTGTAGCGTTTGAGGTTAGCCTTGACGCGCTTGAGGTTGGCGACGGCTTCGTCGAGGCGAGAGAACTGCTTTTCGATCTCCGCGACGATGTCCCTTTGCTCATCAAGAGGCGCTATCGGAACAGGAGATCCTTTGATCCGTCCAAGGATGATTCGCTTGATGGTAGTCCCAGTCATCTGGCCTGTGAGCATTCGATAACCCACAGGACTCAAAAGGTAATATCATAGAAATTGACTATACAAGAGCGCAGGTCTTGGACGGAGAAGGCAAACACTTGAAAGCAGGCTAAATTCTTCATCGAGCGTATTAACCGCAGCGTCACCTGTATTCACGCCATCTTTAACGAGGAGTACATCGCCTTTCTTTGGATCGCACCTCTTATAGATTGCCCTGTGTTCATCCTCTGCCAAATACGAGACATTGCTGAGATCAAGGCCAGATGGTCTAACGTTCTTTGCCGTTATGTACTTATAAGCCCCTTGAGCTAGCTGATTCTGAGGAGAGAAATGCGTACCATCTTGAACCTTAAGGCATGCGGCAGCGATTGTTGACCAACTCCAAATTGGGGGAAGTTTTGGCAAGCCATTCAATTCTTCCATAGTACTCATGCCGCCAATGCCCCGTTCAGTTCTCCAATGATCGCGGTCAGCTCATTACCGAAGAGCTGATGCACTTACCCAAGCCCACCCTCCTGCGCAAAGGGCGCGTACTCGAAGTCGTCCGGTTCAACCGCGAGGTTCGCGGCGACGTGACTGCGGATCATTTGCGGGCATACCCGACGATAGAACACAGCCCCTGCAACACGGCTTGTATAGTTTGTGGCGACAGTGCGCCGAAGGTTTTGACGATACTGCTTTCGGACAGGGTAAAGACTTTGTCGAATCTGATCCAACAAGCTTTGGGGAGCGCGCCTTCCACCAAGTCCGTTGCACCGATTGGCATAGCATGATTTGGCTGGGCAACTGAGGTGACGGCCAACCCGATGAAGTCGGCGTGTCGATCCGGCGGGGTCAAGACCATGACCGGCCGCTTCTTGGCCGACTGCAGATCCGAGAAGGGAAATGGAATGAGGACCAGGTCGCCTGGCTTACACGCCATTCCAAACCTCGTCGTCCTGGTTATCCCACACATGGCGCATGGCCGGTTCCTGCGCCTGCTTCAATTCTTCGGTATGACGGTCTCTCAGGCCATGCTTGATTTCGATGTACTCGATGAAATCCAACACCTCCTGCGCGAGTGTGTCCGGAAGTTTCAGCGCCTCCTTGAAGATTCGTTCGGCTGTCGACATATATCCTCCATTTTAGGCCACCAGGGCCATATTCAGGCTTTCTATTATGGTCTGAAGGCCGTCCGGAAACAATCGATAGGCTTTTCCCAACCCACCGGCCTGGGAAAAGGGTGCGTACTCGAAGTCGTCTGATTCAACCCCCATGTTTGCCGCAATATGGTCTCTAATCATGCTGAGCCACTGTCTCTGTTCATCGGTAAACTTCTTGCCTCCACGCTCCTGCTCTCCAAGCCAGGCGTTGAAGTTGGCGTTCACCCTCTCAGGAAATGGCACCAGCTCGTTGTCCTGATGCGTGGCGAAGCGGACCAGAGAAACGAGATCCGTGAGAATTCGCTTGCCGCTGGCCCCTTTCACCTTCGACTTCTCTAGTGCCGCGTAGGCCTGCCAGAGTTGGGATTCGTTCCAGAGATAGGGCGGCTTCTCGATGGCGTTGGCCAGATCCTTGATGTCCTCAAACTTCAGCCGCTGCTTGTAGGGCTTGCTGTAGAGCACCTGCAAAGCGGTGATCTCGTCCTTATGCTGTGCGATGAACTGTTCGAACGACTGCACGATGGTGCGGGCGCGCGCTAGGGCGTCGGCGCTGAAGCCTGCTTCGATGACTTGATCCTGGCTGACGTGGTCGATGGTGAGTTCGTTCTTCTTTTTGATCTCGACCAAGAGTTCCCGGAATTTTGGATCGTGAAACGGCTTAGCCGCTGCTTGCATCAACTTAGTGGCGACTTGCTGAATCTGCTGCTCGCTCGGCTTGTTCGTGCCGAATTGCTGCGTGGCCCGTTCTTCCTGCCGATCTGGATTGACCGCTTCGACGAGAGCCCGGCTCAGGTCCTTGAGCGAGAGGCCCCCGCTGGCTTTGCTGATGGCCTGTTCATCGGCTTTCGTAATCCGGTGCTCCATGCGGGCCAGCCGTCCGGCAATGCTGGTCAGTACATCCTCTTCCGTATTCCCCAGGGCCACGGCTTGGAGCAGCTTCTCAAAGGCGACGCTGGGCTTTTTCTCCATCGGCCTGGCGTCGGTCTTATCTTGTTCGCAGACACCGACGGTATCGACAATGACGAAGTGGTCTTTGGTTGTAGCGTCCGGCGTGACGGCTTTGAGATCATCCGGCTTAATGATGCGGACGCCCCGGCCCTTCATCTGCTCGAAGAAGGTGCGGGATTTGACCGCGCGCATGAAGACAACGATTTCGACGGGCTTGATGTCGGTGCCGGTGGCGATCATGTCCACGGTGACGGCGATGCGGGGATGGTAGCTGTTGCGAAAGCTCTTTATAAGGGTTTTGGGATCGACTCCGGTGGTGCGATAGGTGATCTTCTGGGAAAACTCGTTGCCCTTGCCGAATTCCTCACGCAGAATTTCGACGATGTTCTCCGCGTGAGCGTCGTCCTTGGCAAAGACGAGAGTCTTAGGTACTTCGGTGCGGCCGGGAAAGATCTCGGTGAAGAGCTTGTCCCTGAAGGCTTTGACGATGGTGCGGATCTGGTCCGGAGCGACCACGTCGCGGTCGAGATCGTCGGGATTGTAGGCGAAGTCCTCGTCGAGTCTTTCCCAGCGCTTGGTCCGCGTCTCCCGATTCATCAGCTGCACGCTATACCCGGCCTCCACCCTGGACCCTGCCTGCGTAATGGCGGTGCGGATGCGATACACGTCGTAGTTGACGTTGACCCCGTCGGCCACGGCCTGCTCGTGGTTGTATTCCATGACGAGGTTTTGATTGAAGAAGCCAAAGGTCTGCTTGTTGGGCGTAGCGGTGAGACCGATGAGATGGGCATCGAAGTATTCCAGCACCTGCGCCCAGAGGTTGTAGATGGACCGGTGGCATTCGTCGGTGACGATGATGTCGAAGGTTTCGATCGGAATGGCCGGATTGTAGTCGATGGGCTCCGGTTGTTTGAAGAGCCGTTCGAGGCCGGAAACGGATGCCTCTTCGTCCTCGTCTGACAGTTCCCGCCCCTTGAGCATGGAATACATGCGTTGGATAGTGCTGATGCAAACGCGTGCGGTGGTATCCAGAGTGTTGCCCGCCAGCCGCTGGACGATGAACTCTTCGGTGAACTTGAAGTTGTTGTAGGGCGAGACGTACTGCTGAAATTCCTTCAGCGTCTGGTCGCCCAGGTTTCCGCGATCAACGAGGAAGAGCACGCGGCGTGCGCCACCGAACTTGATGAGCCGATAGATGGAGTTGATAGCAGTAAAGGTCTTGCCGCTGCCGGTGGCCATCTGGATCAAGGCACGCGGCCGATCCTGCGCCAGCGACTTTTCGAGATTGTTGATGGCGATAACTTGCGCAGGCCAGAGGCCAGTGGTGCTCAGAGGTGGCAGTGTCTTCAGGCGGCCACGGAGAGTCGTTACTGCTTCCGCTGCCAGAGATGCGCCGTGCAGGTCTCTTGGAGCATGGCTGTGCTTCGGAATCAGGGCGGCCAACGTCTCAGGTCGATGGAAGCTGAACACTGGGCGGCTGCGCGGTTGAGGATCGAGGCCGTTCGTGAAGCGCGTTTCCACGCCAGTGCTCTGATACAGAAACGGCAAGGGTCGGATATGTGCGGGTAAGTCGGCAGGGAGGCCCTTGCTGTACTTCTCGGCCTGGACTTCAACGCCGACTAACGGGAACCCTTCCTTCTTCGCCTCAATCACTCCGGCGGCTTTTCCATCTATATACAAGAGGTAATCTGCAAAGCCGTGCCCACTGACGAGGGGGAAATTTCTGAGGACGACTCCTCGTCCGGCATGAAGATGTGCGCTCTTGTAGTCTTGAACTCTCCAGCCAGCCTGCTCCAGCGACGCATCGCGGGCCTGATCTTCAGGAGTGGCCATGGGCGCTAAGGATACCTTGTTACCAGCGAGAAATCACGTTCCTTCCCGGCTATGAGCTGATGGCTGGAAATGGGGCAGGGAACTTATGGCATATGGCGGATAGCAGGAGAAGGATGGGAGCTGATGGCGGATGGCTAATGGCCTATAACAGAACCAAGCAACGGCTCGGGAATTTTGTTCTGACACCTTCGGGACGATCTCCGACCAGCCTCACGCTGTGAGGACCCATTTCCCGACCCGGCGGCGGGGTGCGTGCTCCACTCCCCTCGCTGCTCACGATTTCAATACCCTGCTCCACCGTGCCGTAGACCGGCACGCTTCGACAACATAGGGTAGTGGGTCAGTTTGAGAAAGTTTTCGCATATTGAGAGTTTTTTACATTCCTGCGAAGCTGCTTCCCTTTATAGGAGGGTGCAGCTATGGTCGAGTGCAAAAAGTGCGGGTTTCTGGCGGTATGGCTTCCTAAGCCAGGGCATTTTGAAGAGGCTTCGATTGAATTCAGGGATACTGGCAAACCTGACGGGGGTCACAATGATCCATATTCATTCAGGCCTAAGTGCTTCATCCTTAAGTATGAACTAGTCAAGGAGCTTGATGGAACGAGGGCGGCACGGCTCGGAGAGGCTAGGGGGTATAGCGGAAAAGTGCTTGAGATCATCACGACTCCAAGAGTTTGCGACGGATATTTTCCGTGGATACAAGGGTTTCATCCAAAGGAGCACAGTGAAATGCTCGATAAAAGAACAGAAAGAAGATGGCGCATTATGGAAGGGCTCGTCTTTGCGGTTGCTGGTGGGGTTGTTGCTCTTTTCGCCCAATGGGTAGCACACCCTCCGATAGTAACAATTGCTCCACCGACCGTGAATGTTACCTCTCCTCCTGTGAATGTTACGGTTCAGCCTACAGCAGCCCAGCCATCTCCTCTAAAGACCACACATGATCCGAAACACCAGCGGCCATCGCCGGAGTGACCCGTAAGGTCTGATGAATCCGACAGAAGTTGTAGTGCATGAAATGGAGAGCCACGGCATGGGCCTGGTTTTCCAGCTTCTTACTGAAGGCATTGGTCAAGCGAGTCATCCGGCGCATGCTCATTCGCATCGTCAGGTTTTGCCGTTCCACATAGCTGGTTGAGACCTTGGTTATATCGGGGTTGCCTGCAATCTTCAGTTTCCGAGTCCCACAGCATTCCGCCGGACTATAACGGGCTTGTCCTTCGCGGGGAGGTGCCGCATAAATCTTTTCAAGCATGGCATAGTCTACGTCTGCCCCGAATGCGCCTTCCACGGCTTGGAGGTAGGCTTTGTGTCCGTCCGTGGTGAGTTGCACCCGATGAGCCAAGCGCGAAGCCAGATTTGCAATAAACTTCTGTGCGTATTCCGCGCTTCGTCCCCCAACGAGATACGAGACTATAAGCTTCGTGTCGGCATCGATACCTACCCAGGTCCAGGTATCTCCAAACCCTAGTTTGCCCTTGTACTCCTCAGGCACGTTCTTTTCTTTGGCGTAGCAGAAGGACCAAATCTCATCGCATTGAATGCGCTTGCAGGGCAAGTTCCGCAATTGCTCATCCTGATACCGAGCACAAGCCTTGCCAAGATCAACGAGGAGCTTGAGCACAGTGCCTTTCGCAACATTAGTCATGCGGCACGTCGCACGAACGCTGTTACCTTCGACTAGTGCCGCGATGATTTGAACTCGTTTGGCTTGTGTTAGTTTGTTCATGGCTTCCTCCGTTGTGACAGAGGTATTATGCTTGACCGGTCAAGCATTGTCAATGGCTGAATATGTGACCTGGCTTACCAGCCAGAAATTAATACTAGATGGATTGACAAGACCATACCGGTTGGTATAGTAAAGGTACCTCCTAAGAGGTTGGAGACGGGGGCGGGAATCGAACCCGCTGGGGAGTGGTTGCACCCACTCGCAGTGGCTTACCAGGCCATTACCTTCCCAATCAGTCACCCCGTCTACCAGTACACAGTTTGGGCTCACCAAGAGCCGTCTCTCTGCTTTCTAGGGCGTGAAGAGACGGCTCTTGCTGTTATCGCCCCATACGTCGGTGAGCGTGGACGCTGGAGCTACAATTCTTCTCATGGCGTGATACCTCCTAAGTTCATAGTTTAACCCAAAACGCCAATTTCCCATCTTTCACCCTTTTAGCATCACTTCGTCTCCGTCCTTCATGGCTACTCCTGACTCGCACAGTCTGCTAATCAGCGTATAGAAATACTTGTGCCGAGGCCCGAATCGCTCCATAGGGTAGCCCCCGACGGCAAGTTGCTTCTTGAGGAGACCTACCCCTACAGGCCGGTCATACTGTTTCAGGAATGACAAAATCGCTTCGCGCGGCTTAAGATCTCCTATGGCGCTAGATCGATTGCCATGGCCACATTTTGGGCAACGAAACCGCCATTGAAGCCGCTCAAGCTGGAATTCTAAGGCGAGAATTTTATCCGAAAGATTTTCTATTTCTTGCGTGCCCATCACATCACCCCCACTCTATGTAGTGGCTACGTACGACGGGCACTATACTGTTTGGAATTCAGGCTGTCAACAAACAGGTGTAGTCAAGGTGCGGTACAGTCAATCTACTTCTTCGTCCATCTAGCCTTAGCGGCATTTTTAGCAATATCAGCCCGCTTCTTGGCTGATAGTTTCTTGGCCCTAGCTTTGCCGCCCTTGAGTCCTCCTAGACGCCCTAGAGCGACGGCAGCAGGGTTCTTTTCAGGTTGAGCATTATTCTTAGTGGGCTTTTGGGCAGGCTCTCGCGTGACCGAGGTTGTCCCGGCAGGTTCGCCGGTGATGGCTTGCAGGATGTCGTGAGCGATGACGTTAAGGTCTGTGGATGGTTTCTTTTTCTTCATGCAGTCATCATACATGACCGCTTAAGCACTGGCAAGATCAAGGGAATTCAAACTGACCCACTACCCAACATAGAATAGCCTGTCTTCTTCATCCGGCCGGGACTGTTGCGGTTCGGAGCTTCCGCGCTTGTGCTAACGGGGGCACTCCCCACGTTTGAACGGTGAGGTATTCACCCAGGCCATGAACTACGTCATTGGATGTGTCGTTACCCTGCTGGCTCTGGCAGGATGGGTGTATGCGCAATATGAGTCCGATCGGGCCGAGGTCACCGCACGGCTGGTCAGAGACAGCCAGGTTGCGACCACGGCCTGCGGCCCCATTGAGTACTCGGAGGTCGGATCGGGCCCGGCCGTGCTCGCTATCCATGGAGCCGGTGGTGGCTATCCGCAAATGGCGGACTTTGGCGATACGCTGGCTCCTGCCGGATTTCGTGTGGTCGCTGTCTCCCGGTTTGGCTATCTCCGGACACCATCGCCCATCCATGCCGGTGTGAAAGAGCAGGCGGCGGCCCATGCGTGCCTGTTGGATAGCTTGGGGATCGCGACTGCCGCCGTGTTTGGGGTGTCCGCCGGCGCGCCATCATCCATCCAGTTCTGCCGGGACTTTCCGGCCCGTTGCTCCGCCTTAGTCCTGCTCGTCCCAGCGGCCTTTCCCCCCGGCACAACCACGAAGGACACCACCCCTCCGTCACCCTACATGTCGTTTGTGCTCGACCATGTGCTGGGGTCAGACTTCTTGATCTGGACACTGACGCGAGTGGCTCCGCGCATGCTGATTGAAACGGTCCTGGCGACACCGATCGAGGTGTATCGGAATGCCGATTCCATCGAACAGGCACGAGCCCTCCGCATCATCCAAGACATCTTTCCGGTTAGTCGACGGATGGAAGGCTTACGCATCGATGCCCGGATGGCCGCCCCCCTGAGACCGGAGGAACTCCAGACGATCTCGGCGCCAACGCTTGCCATGAGCTGTGCAGACGATCTGTACCGGACGCTGGCGGGAGCTTCGTACGCCGCTACGCACATTCCGGGGGCTCGCTTGGTCACGTTTCAGAGCGGCGGTCACGGCTGGCTTGGCCACGATACGGAGGTGAAACGTGAAATCGTGCAATTTCTCCAAGCGGTGACGTCGTCCAACGCAACAGGCAAGGGGCGGAACCGCACGAAGGACTGAGTATCGAGGACTGAGCCTGCCCTGCCTGCGGCGAGCCTAGTCGAGGCAAGCTCGTCGAAGGGTGCGGGGTTTGAGTATGCCATGAATGGTGAACCGGGCAGAGATTCGGCAGGAAACGGTTGGCGAAGGGATATTACTTTGAGATGGGACGGGCTGCAGACTCGATAGCGGCGAGAATGTTTGCCCGGGTTTCGGCATCGAATTCATGACCATAGAATCGGAGAAAGAGGCCTTTTCGAAGGGCCTCCACGTTCGCGTGAGGATCTTGCTGTAGCAGCGACGCCTCCACAAGCGCACGAGCTGTCTCGCGCATTGCACACCCCATGATCAGTCGTTCTTCACCGGTGCGTGCCAGGAGCATGGCCCGAAACCGCTCGTCAATTTCTGGGGCGGTATCGTTCATGAATGGACCTCACGATACAGTGCGGTCAGCCCTAAGCGATCGGCCCAATGACCGAGATAGACCCTGACCAAGTGAAAGAGACCGACGACGCGATCGATGTCGGCATCTGACAGTTCAACCACCAGATCGATATCTCGCGTCATGCGAGGGGTGGCATAGAAGTTCGCTGCCATGGAGCCGGTCACCATATAGACAATACCGGCTGCCTGTAACCTCGCAGTCACGGACAGCAAGACATCAAGTTCATCATTCACAGATACGTCTCACTCTGTTTGCCAATCGAAATAGTCCTGATGCGAAGCTTACCCGTTTCCCTCCCATAAATCACGTTGTTAACTGGTGTTGCTCCCTCCGTCACCACCTACTCGGCAATAGACTTCGTGGCTGATGCCGACTTCGATTGTCCGACGTCGAGGAGGATGGCGACGAGCATGTCGCTCATGACGTTCACGCCGGAGCGAGCGCGGGCGATGATCCCATCCACAGTCATGATGAGGGGGATGGCGGCGAGGATGACCTGAACCGGCAAACCGGCGATGGACATCCGGAGTGTCTTGAATGCCGGAAACTAGCCTGCCTGGAGGTTGTGCACCTGGTCGATAAGCCGTTGGAGTTCCGCGACGGCGTGGCGGCGTTGCACGGGAGTGACATGCTGGTCGATGGCCAGAGCCATGGTCTTGGCGGCATCGCGCATTTGGCGAAGTCCGTCTTGATAGGACGCAGAGGCGGTCTGCTCAGGTGAATTAAAGATGGCGCGGAGTTCCTGTGCGGCACGTTCGGGAGTTCGGGGTTGATGCAGGAGAGTCAGGAGCTCCTGCTGGCGCTGCTGCTGGTAGGCAACCCAGACCTGTTGCGTGTCAGGCAGCGTCAGGCTCCACTGGTGGATTTGTTTCCGCTGTTCTTGGGTTAGCGGCCCCAACCAGTCTTTCAGCCAATCGAGGGTGGCCTGGGCCCGTTTGTTCAAACGCTCGGATGGCGGGTTCTGAACAAGACGTTCGGCTTTGGCGTTGTCCTTCTGTAACACTGTTTCGAACGTGCGCACCTGGCTGGCGTCCACCGAGGCGAGAAAGACTCCACCGTCCCCCACAACACGCTCGAAGAGGTCGGCGCGTAGACGATCATAGGTAGCATAGGCCCAATCGACATCCGAACCGGTGAGTCCCCGCTCGATCCGCTGACGGATCTCTCGAAGGAAGCTTTCATATTCCGGCAGAGCTTCATCCCGGTGTCGGGTGAGCAGGGGCGTAAGGCGTTGGTTCAGATCACGACGCTGGTCGCTATTGAGGTCGAAATAGTGGTCGAGCTGCCACAGGATGATTCGATCGGCGTAGCGATAGGTAGTGGTCAGGGAGCAGCCAGCGACAGTCAGCAGGAGCAGAGCGAGGCACCACAGCCACCGTCGGCGCCACTCCGACCTCCTTCTCTCCCCTGCCATCCAATAGTTCATGAGATCCCCTGATATGTTCGCAAGCATTGCGGCCTGATGCAAGAGGATGCTCGGCAAAAAACTGCCCTCCAGATTAATCTATCAGGCCGTGCAATTCAGAACAGTGTTCTTTCGCCCGGTTCGCTGAACGGCACTTCCTGCGTGGGACACAGCCTCTAAGCAACCTGCGTACCGGAAGCCGTGGCGCCGGAAAGCGATGTTAGAATCAGCAGGACATCTCCCGCCTCCATCTTCTGCCCCTCTTGCAGATCCCAGAAGTGGATCACCGTTCCACGACGGTACAGACGCAGGACGATGTCCGGCTTAAGGGCCATGGCGGTGCATCCGATTTCATTTGGCTCGACGGGACGCTCGATGAGACTGACCCGGCCGCCCGCCGTCAGCAGATCTTGAACATAGTCCATGAAATGCGGATGTCCCACGGCGTCGGCAAGCAAATAGCCTCCGAAGGTCGAGGGGGAAATGATGCCGGTTGCGCCGCCCTGCCGGAACAACTTCACATTTTCTTCTTCCACCGCACTCACGAGAATTTCCACAGTCGGATTTAAGTGGCGTGCGGTCAGGAGAATCAATGCGTTGGTGTCGTCTCGTCCTGCGGTAATGATCACGGCCTTCGCGCGCTGGACGACGGCATGCTGCAGCAGTATCTCTTGAGTGGCATCACCACGAAAGGCGACGAGACCGAGCTCGATCGCGGCCCTGACTCGCTCTTCACGAGGTTCGATGATGACGAGGCGATCAGGTTCTGTCCCCTTCGCCAGCAACTCCTTGGCTGTCGACCAGCCTGTATAGCCAAACCCACATACAATGATGTGGTCATGTAGTGCTGCCTGGACCTTCGCCATACGATAGCCCTCCCTATACCGGTTCACGACGAGCTGATAGGCTGTGCCGAGAAAGATAAACCAAATAAACACCCGTATCGGCGTGATCAACACAGCATCCACCAGCCGAGCCTGCTGTGAGACCGGCACGATATCCCCGTATCCGACTGTCGTAATTGTGACCATCGCGAAGTAGAGCACATCAATGGCGGTTATATGTTCATTGTAGTTATCCTTCAGCCCATCGCGCCCGAGCCACAATATAAGGAAGACGAGAGCGAAGAGGGCCAACACGAGCCCGATGCGGAACAGCAACGTGCGTCCCGGTCTAAGATCGTCACGGGTAAAGAGGATCTGGTCGAACAGGCGGCGTGATGGGACGGTGTCCATGGTCAACGTGCCTCGGGTCCAAATTCCATGATACCGATTTCCGCGGCCTCGTTCCTAGTGCCGCACTGCGTGCTATCGCGTCGTTAGGGAATCGGTGAGTAACGCGATTGGTCTGGTGGAAATGTCCCAGGTGCCGTCATCCGAGAGGCAGGAGTCTGAGGCTGTTGTCGTACATCAGTGAATCTTCTGATCGAATCTTCGTGTCAATCGTAATGACAGCATAGTGGCTCTTGTATATTGAGGCAGTGGACCCAGATGTTCTCAACGTGGATCCGCTCAGGTGATCCATCAGCACAGCTTGTTCGCAAAAGGGTGATGCTCCCGCTGTCGGATCTCTTGATCACTGCGTTGGCGTTCGAGCATGCTGCCGCGAGGATCGCGTGGATATCCATGTCAAGAAGACTTCGGATCTGTCCTTTATCTCCCCGTATCTGCATGAAACTCTGTTACTGGTTCCGTCTTGCCGACGTCGAGCAGGATGGCGACGAGCATGTCACTCATGACGTTCACGCCGGAGCGGGCGCGGGCGATGATCCAGTCGACGGTCATGATGAGGGGAATGGCGGCGAGGATGACCTGATCCGGCAAACCGGCAGCGGCAAGGACAAGCGGGAGCACGATCATGCCCGCTTCGGGAATGCCGGCCACGCCGGCGCCGGCGATGATGGAGGCCACGACGATCACGATTTGCTTCGAGATTGGCAGGTCATAGCCGAGTGCATGGGCGAGAAACAGCGCCGCCATCGCTTCGTACAGCGTGATGCCGTCATTGTTGAGGTTTGTGCCTACACAGGCTGCCAGGCGCGCCGATTGTGCCGAGACCTGCATCCGTTCGAGACAGCGGAGCGTGAGGGGCACCGTGGCGAGACTGCTGTTACAGGAGAGACCCGTCATGATGGCATCGGCTCCCTGTCCGATGTACACCCTGGGTGATTTCTTCCCGATGACCCACGCCACCAGTGGATAGTAGAGCAGCGCATGGACCGCCAGACCAAGGAGCATGGCGGCGAGGAAGATCCAGAGCGTTGAGAAGACGCCGACCCCCGACCGGCCGACAACGCTCGCCACGACACCAAACACAGCAAACGGAATGACCAGGATGACCCACCAGAGGATCCTCACAAGCCACCCATAGACCCACTCAATCACCCAGGCGATGCGATCAAGGACTCCACCGGCCCGACCGCCCTTCGTGCTGGCCCACCGCAATAGGAGCCCAATCCCAAGCGCCAACAGCACGACGCCGATGATGTTATTGCTCCCAAAAGGATCAGCGATCGTCCGGGGAATATAGGCCACCAAGTCTTCGAGTGGATGCTCCGACGGCGTGAAGGTCGGTTTCAGACTCGATCCCGGCACCACATGGAGTAGGTCCTCGACGTGGCCTTGCCACGCCTTTCCCGGCTGCCAGAGATTCATGATGGTCAGCCCAATCACCATGGCCACGGAGACATTGACGAGGCAAATCGCGATGAGTTTTGCTCCCTGCCGCAGCGGTAAACTGGCACGGATCAGCGAATCCATAATTGCAAAGAAAATAAGCGGAACGGCAAGTGTCTTCAGCAGCCAGACCACCCATAGCCCAAGTTTCCCCAGTTGTTCATTGCGCAGCCCGTTGAAGTAGGGCTCCTGGCCAAAGACCACGCCAAGCGTTGTGCCGCAGATCACGGCGACAAGCACCTGCGCATAGAGGGGAAACGGACTACGTCGTGATGTCTCGTGAATCGTCATCATGGGGGCCGCGGCAGCTTACTCGGTTTCGTTCAAAGAAACCATGTCCTCGACAGCTCTGACCACCTCGTCCTCACCTTCTCTACGGATTTTGTCCAGTTGCTTCTCTATTTTTGGAGGCGTAGGTTCGTATGCTCATCACATACCTGGAGCATAGGAACGGAGGATTCCATGAACCGATTTCAACTCATTACAGTGGTAGCGCTCTCGCTGTTGTCCTCAACATCGATGGCCTCAGCGGAACTTCTGGCGCTGTTGAATTATGAAAGTAAGCCGGGTCAAACGGTCAGGCGGGAGGGCATTGCCATCATGGAGATCGATCCGAAGTCGGTTGACTTCGGAAAGATTCTCATGGATATTCCACTACCCGCCGACCTCGTCGCCCACCATATTTTCTTCAACCGCGATCGCACGAAGGCCTATATCACGTCCTTGGGAAAAAGTGAGCTGTACGTGATCGATCTCACGCGCTTCCCCTACCGGCTGCGTACCATTGCCGTGCCAGACTGTCAGGTCGGAGAAGATCTGGTCGTCTCCGAAGACAACAAGACCTGGTATCTCACCTGCATGGGTTCGAGCACCGTCATCATGGGCGACGCAGTCCATGATCGCCCGATCAAGACCGTGCGGGGATCGGACCCGACCGCCCAGATTCTCTACCCGCATGGGATTGCCATTCATAATGGAATCGATCGCGTTTTGGTCACCAGCACGGTCAAGCCCGACATGTCGGACATGGGTGAGTCCGTGACGGTTCTGGAGGCGAGCACCGGCACGGTCTTGTCCACGCACAAGGTGTCCCTGAAGCCTTCTCCCTCGAAAGCCGCTCCCGTGGAAGTCATGTTTGCCCCGAATGCGAATCCTCCAGTCGTCCACATCACCAATATGATGGAAGGGACCCTGTGGGCCGGCCTGTGGGATCCCAGCAGTAAATCGTTTTCGTTCACACAGGTCGATGATTTTGGACCACGGCAACAAGGAGTCCCGCTAGAGATGTTGTATAACGCGAGGGGCGACCGACTTTACATCACCACCGCCAAACCAGGCTTCGTCAATCTCTACGATAACAGCAATCCGCGTCAGCCTAAGTTTCTCAAAGCCCTTCCCGCAGCGGAAGGCGCCCATCACACGGTGTTGTCGCCGGATGAACGATACCTGTTCGTTCAGAACAGTCTCCTCAACCTGGAGGGCATGAGCGACGGGTCCATCACGGTGATCGATTTGCAAGAAGACAAGGTGCTGGGGAGTATTGATACTTTGAAGGCCGCTGGGTTCAACCCCAACTGCATCATGCTGTTACCCAACCATTTTCAAAAGGGCGGGATACGTGAGACCATACAGTAACCACACTGTCAGCAAGGTCGTTCTGTTGTCAGCGATTCCTGCCTGAGAGAACGGAGGCAAGACTAGTAGGCTGCTAGGTGGGGATATCGCGTGTGCCGTCGTAGGACGTGCGGGATTGGAATGACAGTTTGACGACGTCGCCGTCGCGCACCGGTGAATCTTCCGACCCGATCTTCTTGTTGATCGTGATGAGCGCCTCACGGCTCGTCATGTAGCGTCGTAACGGGCCCAGTTGTGCGGGGTGTGCTTCGATCAGTTGCTTCACGGTGGTCGGGCCGGTCACCGGCACTTCGAGTTCGCTCTCCTCGACGACCGCACGTAAAGTCTGGCCAAAAATCTGCACCGACACCATCAGCGACTCACCAAGCCTATCATCCACATGATTCCCATCTTTATGCGGGGCTACTATACACGATTTAGGAGCGTGACTCAGCTCTTCTCGCCCTCGGCCGCTCGATAAGCCTCTTGAAGCAGTTGGGCGACATGTTTGACTTCGACAGCTTCGCCTAATCCATTTTTCAGCTGAATCATGCAGGCTGGACAACTGGTCGCGACCACGTTTGCGCCGATCTGATTGATGGCACGAGCTTTTCGGTCAAAGATCTTCTTCGACGTGTCATAGTCTTTGACCACGTAGGTGCCTGCGCCTCCAGCGCAACGGTCGGCGTCCTGCATCTCGACGAAATTGACCCCAGGCAATGAGGACAGGACTTGTCGCGGTTCCTTTGTCACCCCGGCTGCCCGCAGATGGCAGGATGAATGGTAGGTGACGCGTTTCGTTGTTCCTCCAGTATTGGCCATCGGAGGGTGCTCCGAGGAGCGGGCGACGAATTCCGAAATATGCACGACCTTCTTGGCCAACGATTCGGCCTTCTGCCGCTCCTCTCCTTCCGGAAACAGAGTGGGATAGTCTTTCAGCATCAGCGTGCAGGAGGCACAACCGGTCACGATGGTTTCGTAGGGTGCGAATGACCGGAGATTGAATCGGGCTCCATCGCGCACCAGATCGACATGCCCATAGGTTTGAATCGGGGTTCCTGAACAACGTTGCGGAGGCAAGGCCGGCTCTACCCCATGCTTCTTTAAGACCTCGATCACGGCGTCACCGACTCCATCATCGAAATAGTTGGCCGCACAACCGTGGAAATAGGCGACGGTCCGCGTTGACGACTCCTCTATTTCTCTCGTGGCTACATGCGCATATCGCTCGCGCAAGTGGCGCCGAGCCAGCTTCGGTAACACAAGATCATGTGGCAAGCGAGCGGTTGGAGCCAATGCCTTCATGATCGGCCCGGTGATTCGTTCCAACAGCTTCCTCACAAATGGACGGTCCCACATTCGTTGTGTGCTCGCCAGCACATGCAAGAATGCGTCAAAGTTGATTCCTTTTGCTTGCTGTCGAAATATCAAGCCTGCCAACCGGTTGGGATGCTCTGCCCGCTTCTGAAGAATCAGATCTGACACATCCACGCCGGCGGGGCAGATCGTCCGGCACGATTTGCAGTTGAGGCAGGCCTCTACCACGCGTTTTGAATTGAGATAGCTGTAGTCATTCGCCGTGACAATTTCAAACCAGCCGCGCGCACTCATGTCCTCGGACTGAAAGACGTCATACACCGGACAGACCGAATTGCACTTCGCGCAGGTGGCGCAGGATTTTGAGAGTCTGGTGTAGTCGATGTGGTCTGTAAACGACGCGTCGCTCAGCTTGATCCCTGGGTTCAGGATGTTTCCCGGATCGAACGATTTCTTGATCTGCACAAAAAGGCCGTAGAGTTCATCCCCGAACATGCGTTGAACGAACTCGGCCCGGACGCGACCGTCGCCATGCTCACCGCAAATCGATCCGCCGAACCGATTCAGCACGGTCGAATGGACATCCTGGTAGGCCTGCACCATTTTTTCAAAATCACCACGATCGTTCACGTCCAACAATGGGACGATGTGCGCGTTCCCGTTTCCAATATGGCCGAAGATGGCCACCGGGACGTGCTGGCCTCCAAAGAAGTCCTCTAGATAGCGGATCAACTCGCTGATGTGCTCAGCTGGCACGACAACATCGTCGACAAAATTGATCGGTTTCTTTTTCGGGTCGAATCGATAGAGGGTCGGGTACAACGCCTTGCGTGCCTTCCAAAGTTGCTCCCGCCGTTCAGCATCGAATGCGAGTGTGGGTTCCGAGGCCAGCTTGTAAGGCCGACAGATGGTACGAAGGGCATCGGCCTGCTCTTGGAGATCGATCTCAACCGAATCGGCATCCAATTCAAGCAAGAGGGTCGCTGCCGCATCAGTGGGAATGCCATGCGTTGCCCGCCCGATTAAGTTGAGCGTATTGGCATCCATGACCTCCAAGGCACTTGGCTGGAGGGTCAGGATCTGCGGCACAGCGTGACCCACTTCTTCCAAGTTTTTGAAATGCAGCAGCGCCGTCAATGTGGACGTAGGTCTGTTCACCAGCCTCAACGTCGCTTCACTCATGATACCCAGTGTCCCTTCGCTGCCGACGAACAATTTAGGTAAGTCAAAAACTCCCTGTGCCAATCCGTCGGCCACCCCGAAGAGATTGTACCCGCAGCTATTCTTACTGACGGTCGGTCGCTTCGCGGCGATGAGGTCAGCGTGGGCCTGCGTCAGCACCAGCACATCGCGCAGGGCCGGCACCATCGTCAACAAACGTTCAAGCGTTGGATCACTCAGCGGATAGGCTCGCGCCTCGATCCAGGAGGATGAGGTGAGGCACAACCGGAGGCTCTGCACATTGTCTTTGACCGAGCCGTAGCGGAGCGTATGGGGGCCTGAAGAATTGTTGGCGACCATGCCGCCCAGTTTGCACATGTCGCCGCTTGAAGGGTCTGGCCCAAACATAAGTCCTTGATAACTAATCTGTTTGTTCAATTCTGTCAGGACGATTCCCGGTTGGACTCGCGCCCATTTCTCCTCTCGATTCACCTCAAGGATTCGATTGAGATGTGAGACGTCAAGGATGATCCCTGAACCGATCGCGGAACCAGTGAGATTTGTGCCGGCAGCCCGGGGGGTCAGGGGAATTCCTCGCGAGCGGGCATAGCCCATGGTCGCGGCAATGTCATCTTCCGACTCAACGAGGACGACTGCCTGTGGAGGAATGCGATAGATGCTGGCGTCCACCGCATAGGCGGTGAGCGTCGGTCCATCGTCTTTGACTTTTTCCGAGCCCAACAGGGTTCGAAGGTCATTTCCAACGGCGCGAGATTTCGTCGGTTGGATCAGTGGAGAAGAGGTGGCCATGGATCGTGATGTCTCCTACTCAGTGAATTCTTCAGACACCCTCAGTCGTTGTCCTTGTGTTCAATTTCTCCTACAATGGCTCGCCCAATGGATCGCCCGACCTTATATATCACCCGCCAGTTACCACAGCCAGTGTTGGACGCAATTCCGCGATACTACCACGTGTCTGCCAAACCAGCAGATCGGCCACCAACGCTGGAGGAACTCCACCAAGGTGTTGCACAAGCAGATGCGGTGATTTGCACACTGACCGATCGCATCGACGCCTCGTTGTTGTCCCATGCAACAAGGCTGAAAATCATCGCCAACTATGCAGTCGGTTACAACAACATCGACGTGCCTGCGGCTACCCAGTATGGTATCACCATTACCAATACTCCGGACGTGCTGACCGATGCTACTGCCGATTTGACGTGGGCGCTGTTGCTGGCGGTGGCACGGCATATTGTGAAGGGAGAAACCTGGATTCGTACCGGCGAGTGGCCTGGGTGGACGCCAACCCAACTGTTGGGCGCCGATGTCTCTGGCAAAACGTTGGGCATTGTTGGCATGGGACGCATTGGCCAGGCTGTCGCGCAACGAGCGTCCGGATTTCGGATGTCCGTGATCTATGCAGGCCGTCATCGCGTACCTGCCCCATCGGGTGCCATATGGGAATGGCAACCCCTTGATGCGGTCCTTGCGAAATCCGATTTTCTTTCGCTTCACGTCCCTCTCACCGATGCGACTCGTCACCTGATCGGCCGACGCGAGCTGACCCTGATGAAACCAACCGCCTACCTGATCAACACATCCCGTGGACCAGTGATTGATGAGATGGCGTTGGTATCGGCGCTTGAGACAGAAACGATCGCGGGCGCTGGGCTGGATGTCTACGAACACGAACCGATGGTTTCTGCTGGTTTGAGAGCTCTGCCGAATGTGGTTCTTCTTCCTCACCTCGGATCGGCTACACTTGAGACGCGTGTACGTATGGGGCTCATCTGCCTCGACAACATTGCAGCCGTGTTGGGAGGACGCCAGGCGCCGAATCGAGTGAATTGAGGTGTGATTGAGAACTAGGATTAGACCCTACGAGGCGTACCGAAAGCCGACGTCCCCTCCCCCGTGTTTCCTCTTCAAGGCCACCAGTCGCTGTGGGACATCATGGAATGAAGGAATCGACTCGAATGCGTGAGCGGCCTTCTCCCACAGTTCTTCCGCTTCATAGAGTAACCCTAACTCATAGCGAATGGCTTGCCCCTTAGCGCCTTGGCAACGAGGATCAGCCAAGACCGTTTCCAGTCCAAGAATCGCCTGAGTGGGATGATGCTCTTCTTTAAGACAGACCGCCGTCATGAGTGCCGAATCAAGATAGTAGGAGTCGCTGTTCATCGATACGTGAAATTCCTCCTTGGCTTCCTCATACAACCCCATGTTCTTGTACGCGACACCTAACGCATAGTGCGTCTCATAGTCAAAGGCCGCCATCGGTTCCTTTACGGTGGCTGGTGGCGCCACGGGGAGTTTACCAGGAGCAGCTGATTCTACAGATGTTTGAACCGAGACGAGCTTTTGGGTCGGCTGCGGAACAGGTGCCTGCGGGACTTCGGCCTTGCGCACTTCGCTCTTTTGTGCAACGACTGGCTTTCCGACTGCTGGAGCTCCTACCGGTTTGTTCTGCGGCGGATGCGAGGCCATCGGGGCTTCTGGTGCCACTTGTGGAGCTGGTGGAGTCTTGGCACTGGGCCCCGGCGAGGCCGATGTATTCTTAACACCTTGTCCGTGAGGAGCCGCCTTCGAGTCGACGTTGGTTTTCTGCGATCCACTCTCCTTGGCAAAAGGGTTGACGTCGTCGGGCTCCGCACCTGCCACCGAAGATTGTTGGTCTTCCTTCATCCGACCGTTTGGACGGACTGCCTGAACACTGTCCGAATCAGCTCTCAGTGATTCACCCTCGGTTAGTAGGGACTCGACGTGGTTCAACGGTGCGCTGACAACAGACGCAGTCTGAGCAGATTCACTCCGTTCGTCAGAGACCCCTTTCTTCATCCTTGTCGTCAGTCGATTCACAAACGCGTCATCACTCGATAGCGATCGCACTTTTTCGAAGAGCTCCTCATGCAAACTTTCCATGCCGGGCTCTGGATGTTCAAGTAAGAGCTCGATGGCCTTTGCATACTGGATGGCGGCTCCCCCACCATCGCCCTTTTCTTCGAGGAGTTCTCCGTTCAGCTCCAGTAACGGAACAGAGTTCGGGTCCGCGGACAAGAACTCCTGAATCAACGATTCGGCAAGTGTGAGGTCATGGGCCCGCAACGCGGCCCCAGCCAAGAAACGATACTCTCCCAGCGCCACTTGGACATCCCCGCGTTGCAAGTGCAACCGAGCAAGGAGTTGACAGACTTGGGGGTTCCCTGGTTCTCGTGTGAGCATTTGGTTCAGAATCGCTTCTGCGCCGGCATACTGTTTTTCGTCAATGCGACGAACGGCCTCAGCCAGAAGGTCGACTGGTTCCGACGGTTTCTGTACCGGCACAGTGGATCCTGGTTTGACTGCCTTGGTCGATCCGGTTCCACCTTTCTTCAGGCTCTCCACGAATTGGGAGGCCTCGTTGTTCGCAGAATCGATCCTGAGGACAGCGAGATACGCGTCTTTGGCCTCATCGTATCGTCCTTGCGCTGATCGCTCACGGCCAAGCTGAAGATACACGGTGGTCGCTTCATCTTGCTGGTTTTCCTGGACACAGAGTTCGGCGACGCGCTGCTGTGCGTTGAGATTCGATGGATCGTGGAAGACGATCTTCTTGTACACTTCGAGCGCGTCTTTCCCGCGACGTTCTTTGAGGTAGTACTTCCCCAGCGTGAGGTAGTCCTGGACCGCGCTGCTGATGAGTCCACGTTCAACATTCAAATCGCCAAGGTGGCGATAGACCTCATATCGAGCCGGATCGTATTTCAGGACCTTTTTAAAGGCGGCAATGGCCTTGAGGGTCGCGCCTTCGGCTCGGAATGCCGAGGCCGCCTGCAAGAATGCAGTAGCGGCTTCCCCTGAAGCGTTTCGTTTCAATTGTAAATCACCGATTGTATTATGAATGGTGCCGTCGGCGGGGGAATCTGCGGCCAGCTTTTTCCATTCGGCTATGGCCGCTTCATACTGTCCGCGGGATGCGAGGAGCTGCGCTTGTTGAAGAACTCGACTTCGATCCGGGGGCACAACAATACCTCCACGATCAGAACAACCAAACGCTAACAGTCGCAAGGAATTTTGTCTAGGAAATGGAAGAATCAGGCAGCAAGTACTCGCGTAAAGGAGCCGGTCCTCCGATTTGGAGGGCCAGCTCTTCTACCGAACAAAGCGGAAGACGTGACGACTTATGATGCGGCGATCTCAGCCTTGAGCACATTGGCCGCTTGAGGCCCCTTGGCTCCCTGCACGATCTCAAACTCAACGTTTTCACCCTCCTTGAGGGTCTTAAAGCCGTCTCCTTGTAATGCAGAGTAGTGGACAAAGACGTCTTCTCCGCTATCCAGCCGGATAAAGCCAAACCCTTTTCGATCGTTGAACCACTTGACCGTGCCTTTTGTCTTCACAGAAGCCCTCCTTTTGTCAACAACTACGACTGGTTACGTAGCGGCCCCACTCAATTACGCGCATCAAAACTGAAAGTAAATTGTGTAAGAATTCGGTCGGTAGAAGGGACGGGAACCTGAAGGAGTGATGCATCGCTCACGGAACCCATCTTGTGAGTGGAAAGTCGCGCTGCATGTAACATAGGCTTCATGACCTGTCAAGCGAATCTTTATGGAGGAGACTTTCTCCTGTGTTTACAGGCGAGAAGGACTTCCCTATAGTGATCACAACTTTTCCCATCCAGACATTCTGTGATCTTACGAACACTGCTCGATCGCTACATCTTTACGGAACTGCTCTCTCCGTTTGGTCTCAGTCTCGGTGCGCTTTGCTTTGTCATGTTGACCAGGGAGCTGTTGCGCCTTGTCGAACTGTTGGTGTCCAAGGGGGTCGGGTTCTGGGCGGTCCTCAAAGTGATTGCCATGCTGCTTCCCTCCGGTCTCGTACTCACACTTCCAATTGCAGGGCTGATCGCCTCGGTTACGGCATTTGGCCGGTTGTCCTTTGATAAGGAATTGGTTGCCATGCGCGCGACCGGACTCAGTCTGTTTCGACTCTCGCAACCGGTCCTTCTGTTCTCAGTGTTCGTCTTTACGCTGACCTTGATCTTATCTCAATGGGGACAGCCCTGGAGCTCATTGAATCTTAAAAAGGTGGCGCTCAACCTGCTCAAAGATCAGCTTGTTCTGGCGTTGGAGCGGGGCACCTTCAATGAGCCAATTCCACGCATGATGATCTATGTTCCAGAAGGTGAGCCGGGCCGGCCGGCGGAGGGCATCTTCATCTCAGATGAACGCGTGCCTGAAGAACCTCGCGTTATCGTAGCGGAGCAATTCCGCGTCTTTATGGATACCGCCCATACACAGGTCGCGCTTCAGCTCGTGAATGGAGTCATTCATAGCCGACCGCATCAGGTCGATCAGTATCAGCAGATTGCATTCGCCAGTTACGATCTCAAGATCGACCTGAACCTCAGCAGCTATTCGGCTGCCGAAGAGCGTCCGTCCTATGAACAGATCATGGCCCGATTGGCTGAGTCCGGTGGCAAAGATGCCGGCTCCCTTCGTCGTCTGATGGAATATTATAAAGATTTGGCCTTTCCGACTGCGTCGCTTGTATTCTGTCTACTCGGCGTGCCAGTCGGAATTGTCTCGAAGCGGTCCGGACGGGTCGGCGGGTTTGCTGTCGGCGTGGGTATCATCATCGCGTTTTATATCCTGAATGTTGGGTGCGACTTTTTGGTGACGGCCCTGATCCTGCATCCCTTTGCGGGTGCCTGGCTGCCCAATATTATTTTTGTCATCATCACCACCGCTCTTTTTTTACGAATGAGCAGACAATAGCAACATGACGATTCTTTTCCGGTACATCCTTCGCGAATACTCGAAAATCTTCGGGATGTGCTTTTCCGGTTTGGTGACCATCTATCTCGTGATCGATTTCTTCGAGAAAGTGCGCCGGTTCTTACGATATGAATCGGGAATCGTTCCAATCCTCACGTACTTCGCGCTGAAGATCCCCTCAATTTCGTTCCAAGTCGCGCCATTCGCGATCTTAGTGGCGACCTTATTGACACTTGGTCTGTTTGCGCGCAGTAATGAAATCACCGCCATGCGCAGCTGCGGGATCAGCTTATTGTGGATGACTTCGCCTTTTCTCCTGTTTGCCACTGGCGTATCTATGATTCTCTTTCTCTTCAGCTCGACCGTCATTCCGCTTGCGTCTGAAAAAGCCGAAGAAATCCGTGCGGTCCAGATTGAACAAAGACCAGCTCCTGTCACCGTCAAAGCCGCCCAACCATGGGCCCGTATCAGCGCCGACAGCCTCATTGAAGTCAATGAGATCGATGTCGCAGGAAAGACCCTTCGAGGAGTCCGAATCTTTCATTTTCGTCCGCCGTTTACACTCGATCGCATTACGGAAGCGGCTGAAGCCCGCTATACACCTCAAGGCTGGACCCTACTGAACGGGAATCATCGCAGGTTTCAATCGGATGACACCATAGAGCTGGCTCTATTTACGGAACACGCGATCAGCATGCCGTTGATTCCCGATGATTTCTCCTCCTCACTGGTGGGGAACTCAGAAACCATGACGTTTGCGGAAATCCGAAATTACCTCGCACGCTTCCGGCATGAAGGGTTCTCATTCGCCCGTCTGTTGACGGACTACTACAGCCGTGTGGCCTCCCCATTGGTAACAGTCGTGATGGTGCTCGTCGGCATTGCGTTGAGTTTGCGCCGGAGCGGCGTCCGAGGAAGCAACATGGCCGTGGGTATCGGACAAGCGTTCATCATCGGGTTTTGCTACTGGACGACACATTCGGTCGCCATCGCACTCGGGCGAGGTGGAGCGTTGGCTCCCATGCTTGCAGGCTGGATGGCCAATGTGCTGTTTCTGAGTTTCGGCCTCTACCTCTTATTGAAAGTTCGACACTGAAGAAAAGGTTTCCTAGTTGACTGTACCTCGGTCTTCCGGTAAGAAAGGCGCCGTGTGCGCCTATAAGGAGGGAGAAATATGGCCTCGCGTGTGGTAATTACCGGTCTCGGGGTGATTTCTCCCATCGGGATCGGCGTCAGTGAGTTCTGGAAGGCAGCCCTTGCAGGTCGCTCAGGGATTACAGCGATCCCTTCCCTTGGATGGTTTCCGATGTCCGGCTATCGTTCGCGGGTCGCCGGCCAAATCCACAATTTCTCACCAGAACAGTATTTGTCGACGCTGCAGGCCAGTCGCGTGGACCGTTACGCACAATTCGCCTTGGTCTCCACGAAAGAAGCGCTCGCCGATGCCGATCTGAATATGGCCAAGGAGGCTCCCCATCGTGTCGGTGTCATCGTCGGAGCCGGCATGGGCGGGATGGTGATGGGCGAGCGTGAAATCACACAGCTCTTTAAAACGCAACGACCGCATCGCGTCCATCCGAATTTCATTCCGACGATCACATTAAATTCGGCGTCAGGTATCGTCGCAATGGCACATGGCGCGAAAGGCCCAAATCTCACGATCTCGACGGCCTGCTCCTCCAGTGCCCATGCCCTTGGGCAAGCCATGCAAAGCATTCGTAGCGGCCAAGCCGATGTCATTATTGCCGTCGGAGCTGATGCAAGCATTACTCCCCTGGTGTTTGCCGGGTTCTGTTCCTTGCGGGCCCTCTCCAGCGAGTTTAACGATGCTCCGGAGCGAGCCTCACGCCCCTTTGATCGACTCCGGGATGGATTCGTCATGGGCGAGGGAGCTGCCGCACTAGTGGTAGAGTCATGGGCGCATGCCAAGAAACGGAAAGCGAGAGTCTATGCGGAACTGGTCGGCTATGCGGCCACCAGCGAAGCCTATCACATGGTTATTCCTCAAGAAGATGGTGAGGAAATCGCCACAACCATGAAGATCGGCCTCGACTCGGCCGGCATCGGGCCGGATCAGGTCGACTACATCAACGCTCACGCGACCTCCACGACGATCGGTGATGCCGTGGAGACCAAAGCGATCAGGAGTTTGTTTAAGAATCGCGCAGACAAAATTTCCATCAGTGCCACAAAATCGCTCATTGGCCATACCTTGGGGGCAGCTGGAGCGATCGGCGCTGTGGCCACGACTCTTTCGATCCATACCGGGCAAATCCACCCCACAGCGAACTACGAGGAACCGGACCCAGCATGCCGTTTGGACGGGATCACACGGGCCGTCCAAGAACGAAAGGTTCGTTACGCCCTCTTGAACGCATTCGGATTCGGCAGTAACAATGCCACGGTCGTCTTCAAGAAATTTGTGGCATAACAACGGTTGAACGCTATCGAGGGTCCCGTCGCAGCCGTCACATGCGAGGAGCCTCATTCCACTTGAAGGAGCACCTATAATGACTGAACGGATCGATCCTGCGGTTACCGCGAAAATCATTCAGGCCTTGGCCAGCTATCTCAAACGAGACCCCACGTCGATTACTGAAGCTCATCATCTTCGTGATGACCTCGGCCTCGACTCGGTGGCGATCATCGAACTGCTGTTCGAGATCGAGGAACGATTCAAGCTCCAAATTCCAGACCAAGACCTTCCGGGTTTGAGTACCGTTGGTACCGTAGCGGCCTATGTCCAGCAACGGCTCGCTGAGTCGAAAACGGCGTCCAAGCCTGCATCGCCCAAGCCTGTGGCTGCTGCCAGCAAGTCGAAAGCAGCCAAGTCGACCAAGACCAAGGCCAAGACCACCTCAGCCAAGTCCCCGTCTACTAAGAAAGTAGCCGCGGCAAAGTCCGTTATGGCCAGTAAATCGAAGAAGACATCTTCCGGTAAATCCGGAAAGAAGAAAGTCACGGCCCGATGAGTAAACCACAACTACCCTCCCCAATCACATTGGCTCAAGTCCACGAGGTTGTTGGAGGGATGATTCACGGAGACGACCAGACACCAATCTCCAGCTTAACAACCCTCGGCGAAGCCGATCCACACGCCCTATCGTTTGTTGCCAACGAGAAAATGTCGAAGGCAGTGGCCACTCCTCGCGTCGCGGCACTCCTGGTCCATCGGCATTTGTCCGATCTCGCCCTACCGCAAATCGTTGTCGACAATCCGCTGTTGGCCTTCGCACGCGTAGCACAGAAATTTTTTGTTCGCGTTCCTACGCCCCGCGGCATTGCCGAGTCTGTCACCCAAGGATCGGACGTGCAGATCGGAAGCGATCCCTCGATCTGGCCCTGTGTCACGCTGGGCGACCGCGTAACAATCGGCAATCGCGTCACGCTCTATCCGGGGGTCTTTATCGGATCGGATTCAAGGATTGGGGACGATTCCGTTCTCTATCCCAATGTCGTCGTTCGCGAGGGCTGCTCACTTGGGGCGCGAGTGATCGTGCATAGTGGAACCGTGATCGGAGCCGACGGGTTCGGATACGTACAGCATCAAGGCCGACACCATAAGATCCCCCAACTCGGTGGCGTCGTCATTGAAGATGACGTTGAGTTGGGAGCAAATGTAACGGTCGACCGTGCCACATTCGGTCGGACCATCGTCAAACAGGGCACCAAAGTCGACAATCTCGTCCAGATTGCCCACAATGTGACTGTGGGAGAGCACTGCATCCTGGTTGCACAGGTTGGCATCGCTGGTAGCACGACCATTGGCCGTCACGTGATGATCGGTGGCCAAGCCGGGCTTTCTGACCACATTACCATCGGGGACCAGGTGATGATCGCCGCTCAATCAGGCGTCAATCGTAGCGTGGAATCGAATCAGATCGTCGGAGGCAGTCCTGCGATGGCACGTGAAAAAGCCCTGAGGGTTCAGGGCGTAATTTTCCAGTTGCCTGAGTTGAAACAACTCGTTCGAGACTTGGAACAGCGCGTAGTCACGCTTGAAAATCAGCTCAAGAAGTCGGTACGTCGACCCGCACGATCAAAGACGAGGCAATCCAAAAAGAAATAGGTTCTTATTTCTCTACCTTGCCTAGTTTGATTACTCTTCGCCATAAGAACAGCCTTGCCCAATAGTATCCCGCCCAGGGCATCAAAATCGCTGGTACGATGCTCACCCGTTCATAGGCAAATGCGGCAATCGTCCCTCCTATCAAGAGGAGGCCGCCAAGCAGATACGCGAATGGAACGAACTGGCGTCCCGGATGCTCAATCGTTGTCGCGTCCGACCTCTTCTTGAGCGTTCCTCGCTGCCGACTCAGGCCTTCCCTCATGCGAGCCGCCAGAACTTCCGGGAACTCCCGTAAGAGATACCGTTGGTAGAGTGTCTGGGCCACCCCCAAGCCTACGCCTGACATGAACAATGCTGAGCTTTGATAGAAGGTATCCCAGGAATAGCTGTCGGTGGCGAGCCATTGGTATGCCAGACCTCCAACTGCCCCGATCACACAGATCAGCCCGAGCAGACCGGATGGCATGAGGATATAAGTTTTTACGTACTCCTGGGCTTGCTGCATCGTTTGCTGCGGATGTTGAACGTTGATCAGTTTCGGCACGTGATTCCCTCCGCAGTTACCAATCTACCCAGAAGTCAGCGTATGCATTATAACCATCTAGATCCCCACAGCAAAGAGGAGAACGCGGGGGTGGCTCTTTGATATTCATCTGACGGACCGTGCGTTTTTCCCATAAACCTGTGTGTCTTGCGGGCATTTCTGTGGATAACCCATACAAGGCCATCACAAGACCATCGTGAGTAAACTACTGTGGCATTGAGTTGAGCGTTACACAGGCAGGTAGAAGGTGTCCGTTTGAAATGTAAGACGGGACCGATTGTTTTTTCAAACTGGATCGTACCGGTAAAAACGAACACCGCGGCTAGCAGTAAAGCTCTGTTTGATGAAAGTCGATCGATACTCTTGTGAAGGATTCAGGGTTGGATCGGAATGAAATGGCCAAGGTTGCCTTTGTCCCAGATATGTGTGTCGTAGTGGTTGATCCGGAATCGTCTTCGTCGGTCCTAACCAACAGGATTTAGGGTTCTCGTTTCCTACTGATGCGCCTCACGTGATTTTGATTTCCAACTGCATGGTCTCCAGTTCTTCTCAAAACTTCAAATATGCTGGTGAGATGGTCAATTGCCCTCGGTAATTGCACTGCAATCAAGACCAAGATTTGGTTGTTTTCAGGAGGTCCTCTTGGAGTTCACCACCCCTTGCAGTGTCAAGACAACCGCGTCAAGACTTTCGAGCAGCGACGTGAAGGAATCAGACGCAGCAATCGGCACAGCAGACATTGCCGGTTTCGGTGGTGGTCCTGAAAATGTGATCCGCCCGACTTCGGGTGGATTAAGAATCTCCGCGATCGATACTAATGGCACGCTGGTCAAATCAATCTCACAAGAACCACTCCGCACATAGTCCTGCTGATCATCCAGCCGTACGACTGGGCGAAGGGGATAGCGGCTATTCACTTTGGCCACGGTTCCTATTTGTCCGGTCGTCAATCGCACGGTAGTCCCAAGTGGGTACACCGAAAATTGCTCGACGAGTGCCTTCAGAATTTCTCGAGGAAAGGCTCTTCGCTCAGCGACAAGAAGCTCCTTGACCGCTTCGTGCGGGAGCAGGCGACGGCGATAGGGGCGCTCGCTCACCAATGCATCGAATACGTCGACCACTCCGACGATCAAGGCCATTTCACTGATCTCTCTTCCTTTCAGTCGATGAGGGTACCCTTGCCCATTGAAACGTTCGTGAGCCTGACGCGTCAATTGCCCCAACCAGTGATACGCTGGCCCGCACTTCTCAACCACCTGATAGCCAAGCTCAGGATGCCCTTCGATTAGTGCCCGCTCTTCCTGAGTCAAACGGCCGGGCTTCGTGATCAAGGATTTCGGGACGGCAAATAATCCAATATCATGAACAAAGCCCGCGAGTGCCAACCTGTGCAGCTCTTCCCCATAGTACCCAAGACCGATCCCGACCTTGGTTCCGAGTATGGCCACATTGATCAGATTGGTGATGAGTGGTGGCCCGGCCGGTCCTGCAAGTGCTTCCACCACGAGCTCATCGTGGCGCTGCAGCGATGACACGACATGTCCCGCTAGAGCTTCAAGTCGTTCGAGTGATATAGATCGATGCTCCTGAACAGCGGTCGCTATCTCCCCCACCGCCTGTCCTGCCTCGTGATACCAGTTTGTCACGACTCACCTCTGTGTCGTCATGGGTTTGTCGATGCAACAACTCGTCTGCGAAGTTTTCGACCATGCGTTCGTCGAGGCAACGCCTCATTTGCGACTTTTTCGACTAATGAGCGTCCAATCTGAGGCGCTTCAGAAACACACCCGAAGTAGAGACATAAGTCGCAAAGCGAGTTGATCAACCGACATACACCGCCAGTGCAATGATAAATGGAGGAAATCGCACTCGGTGAGAATATCGGCGACTCGCCCCCAGCTGCAGCAAGACGCGCGAGGATATAGGCCTTTGTCTCGGCCCGATCCAAATAGTCAATATGGTGTTGAATGGCCACCCGCTGAGCAAGCTGAGGAATGCGCGCGATGCGCTCCCGCAGCTCCGGCTGTCCTACGAGCACGAGGGTGATGAGAAACCGGTCATTGAGCTGAAAGTTGCTGAGGAGGCGTAGTTCTTCAAACAAGCGGTCATGTTCGATCGCCTGGGCTTCATCTACCACCACAACCGTGTCGACGTTTCGATGGTAGTTGGCAAGTAGTTGATCGTTCAGACGACGCAACTGCTCCACACGTGTTCCGTGGGGATCCACCCCGAGCTGGAACAAGATCTCGCCGAGAAATTCATTCCCTGGGATAGTCGGATTCGAGACGAGTCCGATCTCATACCGAGATCGAGGAAGCTTGAGTATTACGGCACGACTGAGGAGTGTTTTCCCGCTTCCAATCTCCCCGGTCAGCATCACGATCCCTTTTCGGGCATGAATCCCGTAGAGCATTCGTTCCATGGCCGCTTCATGTTTGACCGATGGGACATAAAAGTTTGGATCTGGCACATTTTCAAATGGGCGCAGACGCAACCCCCAATGAAGCTCATAGGCTGCATTCCGCGTTTCATCATGACTTTGTACCGCATCGGCGAGTGGCACTAGGAGGTCCCTTTTATTTCAGTTCTCCAGTTAGCATGGGGCCTTATGAAGCGCATGGCAAGACACGCTGTATTGCTACGCGCTCCATCCGTCCGTTGGCCGCCCATTCCTCAATCCCTTTTAGGCTCTGGTCCAACCGTGATTGGATGGCGTCATAGCGTGTGGCTCCCACGACCACGTGGTGCTGCGTGACGATTGTGAGGAAACTATGCAGTCCCATGAAAAACAGCATCGCATGGGAGGCATTGACCTGCTGAGCGGCAGACCATAACTGTGCGACACGTTCAACGATGTTCTGCAAATCTGAGGACGGCGCACTAGGGGCGTTGCCACTAGTCTTAAGTGTCTGAATGATGGCCATCAGACGTGGAAGTTCTTGTCGAACGACATCCAGAAAGCCTTGCTCTTCCTCAGCAGACCGCTCAAGAAACTCATGGATAGACGACATATTGCATTGTTCAACCCCTCGCTCCATCAGCCCTTCCGCCTGGGCCAGCATCGTCTGAAGCAAATTACGATGGAATGCGTTGGACACGATGCATTGATCTTGGAGCCCACGCAGTAATGTCAAAAACTCCTTCGTGGGGATCATCGTTGGCGGATCTTCGGAAGACGCTGAGACGTCGTCTGCCTCAAATGTCACACCTGTTGCTCGGGTCAGGGCTCCATGAATGTGCCCTAGCTGTTTGCAGAGCGCGATGAAGTCATCCGTGGAGATTTGCGCGGAAGGGTCTTGAACCGCTTCCACAAAAGGAAGGGCTGAGAAACTCGCGCGCTCGACATCACTCAGATTGAGCGTGGCCGCAGACCCACCGAGGTTCGTGACACCAACCTTGATCGTCTGAGCCAAAGCACGATGGCGTTCGGAAGGGGGAGATTGCTGCAGCTCATCGAGGGCAACGTGAATTTGCTGAAGCCATTCCTGTGCCTCTTGAACGAACAGTTCAACTAATTCTTTCTGGAACGCATCTTCAGTTTCAACGGACATCAGCGTTGGCCCTTTAGCAAGAATACGACCATGTAACCACTCCGGCTACCTGGATCAGGATTGCCCCCTCCCGCTTCCCAGTTGGGAGGCCAAGCTTGCAATCTCACCTAACTTGCGTGCCATTTCCTCGAGCCGTTTTGTGGCACTCTCGGCAGCTTGTTCGGCTTCGGTCACTCGTCGAGTGAGGGTTCCGTTGCGATCTCGTTCTACGGTTAGAAGCCCTTCCATTTCCTGAACATTCATCGCAACTCGCTCTAATTCTTGAAGGTGTCCCACTGCCTCTGCCCCCTTTTGTCGTTCGGTCAGCAGTTCAGCTTCGAGGTTCTGTAGTTTCTGATGAAGTTCGGCTGTCAGCTGTTCTGCATTTGCGAGTCCTGCTTCCGCTTCTCGTGTCCTGGTCGATATCTGCTCTAATTCAGCCAGTTGTTGCACGAGCTGCTCTGCAGCGGTCCGTTCAGCATGCAGAGTAGATTCCAGTTCCGCAATTCGAGCAGAAGATTTCTGCCAGTGCACGGCTTCCTCTTTGAATGCACCGACTGCATCCCGTTCCGCTTTCAGTGCTGCTTCCAGCTCGGGAATTCTTGATACTTGTTGCTCGAGCTTGGCGAGTGTCTCCTGATGCTCGTTGAGACGTATGCGCTCGGCTGCCAACTGCACTTCACTTGTCTTGGCCTGGGCGAGCTGTTCCGAGGACTCGGACAGCCGTTTGGCGAGTTCTTCGGAACGAGCCCGTTCTGCCCGTAACTGTTCTTCAATCTCTTTAGGTTTGTGGACCTCCTGGTGCAGTCCCTGTGGCTGTTGCGCTGCCATCTGCATCGTCGGTTCACCAACGGCCGCTACGGGGGCAGAAACGGGCACAGCGGCGGAGGCTGGTGCTGCGTCCTGTCGTTTTGCTATTAGCTCGAGGACTCGATCCTTGAGGGAAGTACCTTGAAAGGGTTTCTTCAATACTCCATCCGCGCGGCAAGATTCGGCCTGTTTAGTCACTTCGTGGTTCACGATTCCTGAAATGAGTAGTACGGGCGTCGAGGCGAGGGTTGCGTGTCCACGGACAAATGCACACACTTCATACCCACTCTTATCCGGCATGATGACGTCGGACACGACAACGTCCGGGCGTTCCTTTGCTAAATACGCCAGCGCTTCCTCTCCGTTTGCCGCAAGCGTGACGGCGAGTCCAGCCTCGGTCAATAGTCGTTCAGCAACTTTACGAACTGCGATACTGTCATCGGCTACTAAGATCTTCGGCATGCCTGCACCTTTCGCTCATCCCAGCACACAAGGAATCATCATTCAGTCGACCCTAGTTGAGATACCGAGAGAATCGGGATCTCATCCAGCCCATTGGTATAACTGCCGTCGGCCGGCAAATCCTTGCCGTGGTATGTTTGAAGCGCGGCAGGGTCCAAAGTATGAAGGATTGGAATCTCTTCATCGATGCACATTGCCATCTCTCCGAGAGGGTGCTTCACTCTCAGACACAAGGGCCTGCTCCCTTGCACGGTAAGTCGAAGAGATGCGGCCAGATCAAATACCGGTAACACAGTCTGTCCTTGACGAACGACTGATGTGACAAAGGGAGTTTGGCCAGCGACCGGAATAGGTTCAGCCCACTGGAAAATGCCCGATACATCTACTGCCTTCACCGCCAATCGCCTCCCCCCCACGAAAAATACCAACAGCTGATATGATTGACGCGCCGTCCCCCGATGATAATTTTGAAGGGTCCTTAGCATACCCGGCTATTGTTCATGGAAATCTTTGGGGCCGCTACCAGTCGAGAAATGCCTCCTTGTCCCCCACTGGCCTCAACGCTCGCCACCTGCACATCGAGAACCCAGCTTAGATTGAGCACCAACGCAATACTTTTTGCGAATAGGATCATGCCTTGGTACCAACGTCGCTCCGGTCCACGGAACTGTGAAGGAAGCGGCAGAACTTGAGAGGGATGGATTTCTAACAACCCCTGCACCCTGGTGACTCGAATGCTCCCATGCGCGCCTCGCTCGGAAAACAGCACGATACGGTTATTCGCTGTACCTTGATTATTCGATACCCTCAATCGCTCAGCCAGATTGATGGCTCTATACACCAGACCGTTAATCATTGGATCGTCGAGGGATCCAACCTCTTCGAGCGTCAATACCCCCTGTATCGACTCGGCATCCAACGCCAGATACCGTCCACCCAATAACACGATAAGAAATCGTGATGGAGAAGCTGACGATGAAATTCCTATCATCGGTTCCCGGACGACCAAGCCAAGACCATTTTCCTCATTCTCTGTAACAAGCCTCATTTCGTCAATCGATACGAGTATTTCCGCAAGGTTACTTGCGCAGCACGGGAGCCTTTCCAAGCCATCGTGCCACCTCCTGCAACAACATCCGTTCTTCGACCGGCTTGGTGATGTACGAATTAGCACCGAGGTTGATTGCCATCTGCCGATGCTTGTCTCGCGCCCTTGTCGTCATGACGACCACCGGCGTTTGTCTGGTTTCCGGGCGGCTTCTGAGAGCTTGAATTACTTCAAATCCATTGAGCTTCGGCATTTCGAGATCGGTGAGGATCATCCGATACTTGGTCGTTGATGCTTTTCGAAGTCCATCTTCTCCATCAACTGCCGTATCAAACTGATATCCAGCCAACTCCAACATCCTTCCTACGAACTTGCGAATGCTCAATGAATCGTCTATCAAGAGCAGGCGGGCCTCTAGCGGCTCATTCGATAATTGCTCTTGTGGTGGAGACTGTTCCGATTCCGGCGAGGTCTTGAAAAAGAGAGTATGGGAAGCCGATTCTTTCAGCTCTCTCGTCGTCAACCGGTTAGGATCGAGCACAAGAACAACCCGACCTTCTGGATCGATGGTCGCGCCTCCAAAACACGAATTCTCCAATAATTTCAGTGATCCAAGGCGCTTAATGACGATTTCTTGGCGGCCCAACAGTTCGTCGACCGCTAATCCCATGGTCGTTCCCGCTGTCCGAACGATCACCACGGGCATGGTCCAATCAGCAACTCCCGGCTGTCGACGAAGAATGTTATAGAGCGAGTGTATTTCAATCATTTGCTCGTTGATCTGTAAGAGTGTGCGACTACCTTCCTCGCGCATGGAGGAAGATGTCGGCATCGTGACTTCCTGAATGCTCGGGAGCGGGATCGCATATTTTTCAGTGCCGACTCGCACGAGTAACGCAGTCGCGATCAGGAGGGTGAGCGGAAGATGCAAGGTAAATTTGGTTCCAATACCGGGCTCAGACTCAACATCGATATGCCCGTTCATGCCTTCAATGACTCGTTTGACCACATCTAATCCTACGCCTCGACCTGCTTGATCTCCCACCTTGTCGGCTGTGGAAAAGCCAGGCATAAAAATCAACTGAAGGATGTCTGTATCCGACATGGCTTGTATGTAGTGTGATTGAGCTAATTGAGTCTTGCTGGCTTTGGCTCGTATTTTCTTCAAATCCAATCCTGCTCCATCATCTTCAACCTCGATGATGACTGAATTCCCACGATGAGCCGCATGGAGGTAGACAGTTCCGACTGCCGGTTTACCCTTCGCGATTCGATCCGCCGTCGGCTCGATACCGTGATAGACGGCGTTTCTGACCAAATGCACCAATGGATCCACCAATCGTTCCACGATTCCGGTATCAACTTCTGTCTGCTCACCCGATGTGACTAAGGATACTTCCTTGTTTGACGCTCTGGCGATTTCTCTGACCGCTCGACGAAACCTGGTGAATGCTGTCCCGATTGGCACCATGCGAGTACGGGCGATTTCGTCTCGCATCTCCAACGTCAATTGTTGCAGTTGACTCATCTCGTCATGGGCTCTTTGGATGGACCCATCCAGTTGCGACATCGACTCACTGATATCGGCAGTGATTTCCCCGATACGCCGAGCCAAAATATTGAAATCGTCATATTTGTCCAGCTCTAGGTTGCCAAAATCGCCAAACACGGGAAGGCTTTGCCCTGCAGGCAGGGTCGAACTACTCGGTGCTTCTTGATAGGTAAAGGTGTGTTTGTCGGCAAAGGATTGGATGGAATCCACCAAACGTTCCTTGAAGCCTAAGACTTGCTGTGAGAGTTGCTCCAAAACTCGCAGTCGTTGTTCCAATCGGCCACGTCCGATGACGAGTTCTCCTACGAGGTTCATGAGTCGCTCGAGCCGCACATAACTGACACGGATGACTTCACGTTCCTCGCCTGATTTCTCGTTGGGAATGCTCCCATCCTGCTGATGAGACCCCTCACTTCCGGACTGCCCTGTCGTCACTGAACCAGTGGCGCCATCAGCTTGACGTGCCGTCACTGTCTCATTTGCAACACTCTGATCCAATCGTCTTAGTTCGGTTTGCGCTGCGTCGAAACGGTGCCTCGTGTCATCCACCTTGGTGGGATCTCTGCGCATGAGTACTCGCACGACATCGATGGTGCGAAGTATGAGATCAGTATGCCCTGGCAACACTCGGAGACTACCGTCTCGTACCGCTCCCATGAAGTTTTCGACATGATGGACAAGGTCGCCGATTGACTGAAATCCGACGGTATAGGCGGATCCCTTCAAGGTGTGTGCGCTTCTAAAAAGCTGATTAATTAGTTCCTGGTTGTGCGGGTCCCTGTCCAATCGTAGAAGATTGGCTTCCAGCAGCTCCAGATATTCTTGCGCCTCAGGGATAAAGTAGGAGAGCACTTCGTGATCCAAATCTGGAATTACGTACCGATCGGATAAATGGGCGATTGGGGCCTCTAGGTTAACAACGGGCTCAGGCTGGACGGAATGCAAGCTATGTATCTGGGTATCGTCGGAGTGAGTAGCCGGTGGAGGCAGGGTAGCCGTACCTTCAAACACCTGGGTGAGGCGATTGAGAAGAAGTGGTATGTCCTGCTGGAGTTTCGGCAGGCTCGCTGGTTCACGTTGGAGAATAAGCCGGATTAATTCAGCGGCCTTTGCCATCAGGTCAAGAATGTCATGGCTGAGAGGAAAGCGTTTTTCGTGAACCTCGACCAAGTAATCCTCCATCGGACGAGCGATATCTCCAATGACTTGGTAGCCCACGGTGTAAGCCGACCCCTTCAGGGTGTGCGCCGTACGAAAGAGCCGATAGATCGAGTCTTCCACATCCCGCTTGGATCGAAGCGCAAGAATCAACTCATCCATGGTACTGAGATACTCCTCAGCTTCGGGGAGGAAGTAGGATAAGATTTCAGCATCGAGGTTGGGGAGTATGTAATTCTCATTGGTTGTTGTCACAGAGGACAGGGACGCTGTCGCGTTACCTATTTCTTCTTCGCGGTGTTTGATCAAAGACCAACAACGGGCTACGGCCTCTACATCCTCAGCGCCGCCTTGCCCGATAGCTCGAACGATTCCCTGAAGGCTGTGCGTAATGTCCCGCATCAAGTCAACGGTTTGATTCCATTGAGCCATAGGAGTCGGCGTCACCTGCTCAAGGAGTGTTTCCATATGTTCAGCGAGCTGAGCGACTCCACTGAAGCCGTACAGGGCGGCCGCTCCGCAAAGACGGTGGGCGATAATGTATTGGTCGGTAAGTTCCTGAGGGCTGGGAACGCCCCCATCGGAAGGATGCAAAGCTTTGGTCAGGGCATCCAACCCATCCGATGCTTCAAGCACAAAGATGCTGATGAGGTTCTGTCTGTCGAACTCCGAGCTCATCGGTCCCTCTCTTCACCAGAAGGCTTTCCTCACTCAGCAGATGAGGGAGATGCTCAGGCCAGTTTAAACTGCGACACTGACGTCGTCAGACCTTCAGCCAAGACCACCATATCTTCGACCGTCGCACGAGCCGAATCGGTAGCCTTTTGCGTTGCCACGGCACCTCCGGTAAAGTCCTTGATCGACCGACCGACTTGATCGGTCGACACCGTTTGGTCTGCCGCTGCCGCCGCAATGCTTTGCGCAAGTTCCGCCGATCGTTGCGCAATCGTCGAAATTTCCTTAAACACATCGCCTGTACGCAAGGCCGAGGCCGATCCAGCCTCGACTGCCTGAGTTTCATGTTCCATGGCAACGACCGCATGTTGCGTTTCGCTCTGGATGACTTTCACCAGGTCCGCAATCTCACGCGTCGCCTGCGTCGAGCTTTCTGCGAGCTTTCGCACTTGATCGGCGACGACCCCGAAGCGTGCTCCGGCCTCACCGGCGCCGGCGGCCTCGATCGCAGCGTTGAGAGCTAACAAATTGGTCTGGTTGGCAATATCTCTGATTGTCGAGACGATTTGCGAAATTTCCAATGAACGGTCGCCAAGCCCTTTGATCTGCTTTGACATCCGTTGAACTGCCAATTGAATGCGTTGCATGTCATGGACAGTTTCTTGCACTGCGAGCCGACCGTCTTCAGTAGCCTTGAGGACTTGGCGAGCTGCATCGGACGAAGCTCCTGCGGTCTCCGTCACTTGGCGCATTGAGGATGCCAGCTGTTCGACCGCGCCGAGCGCCTTGATCGATTCGTCAGCTTGGTGCCTGGCGGTTCCAGCCATCTGGCCCGCATTGTCCCTCAACTTACTCGCCGAGCTATTGACACGTTCGGCTGCCTGGCGAACGTGTTTCATCAACTGTGAAAAGCGCTGAATCATGAGATTAAATCCATCTGCCAGATTTCCAAACATATCGGCCGTGACTTCACCGCGTTTGGTCAAATCTCCTTTACCGACATCGGATACCAGCACAAGAAACTGCACCAGTTGTTTTTGCATCCTGTCACGCTCTTCTTCCGTCGAGACCAGCGCTGTGATTCGATCCAACATGATATTGAACGCCTTGGCCATATGCCCGACTTCATCGTCGCTTTCCAGTCTTGCGCGGGCCAACAAATTGCCAGCGGCAGCCTGTGTCGCAACATCGGCCACATGGATGATGTCTCTCACAATGCTGCGTGCGAGAAAATAGCCAATCGCGATGGCCAAGAGGAGTGCCGCGGCTGCTCCGCCGAGCATGACCTTAGTAAGGTGAATGGCTAGGATCTGCCCGCTATCATTTAATTCGCTTGCGAAGTCCCGAATGAGCTGTGCTACACTTTGGAAACGCCATGTCGACCTACCGTGCCATAGCGCCACCTCAGTGGACAACACCATAGCCCCCAGTTCTCTCATCGACTGTCTTTGTTCATCCGTGAGCGAGGAGTCAAAGCTATCGTTCAATGCTCCCACTGCGCTTTCAGCCGACGCAAAGTATTCTTTCAATGTAAAAATGAGGACATCCAACTCTTGCCCGTCGCGACGGCCATCCACCGTCTCGTGTGTTGCGGATGGCCGATACGTCTCAAGCGGCGCCAGGGTGCGCCTCTTCAATTCAGCGAGAGGGATGATGGCCTCATCGAAATCACTTTTTTGTCTTTGGTCCACAACGCTCAACAACGCATTGTGATAGAGACTGAGGTTGGTGCTGCTCACCGCAACATGAGAAACCCCCACTGTTGATTCGTCATAAATGGAACTCAGCTGGCTCTTCATTTGGCGGAGGCCCATCAAACCGATCAGACCAATAGCCATCATGCCGACAATGATGATGGAAAACCCTATCAAGATCTTGTGCAGGGCTTTCAGGTCTTTAAACCATGCCCGAGGCGACCATTTCCATGTCTTCCTAGAATTCGCCATGACTCTCCTCCTGCTCACGATTCAAGATAGGGCATACCTTTCTCGACATCATCGTTCCTCATCATGATGGTAGGGCTTCTGGTCATTGGCCGTCCCCGCTATGGATGCCACTAACCGGGACAGTTCTAATATCGCACTTAGCTGATGTTCGGTTTTGAAGAATGCCGAGACCATGGGACGTCGCGTGGCCCCAGGATGAGTCGAGGGAGCGACCAGATCATCTAACTGGATGGTGCGAATTTCTGGTACATCTTCGACCAGGATGCCGACCTGTTGTGTGCCCTGACGAATCAACACTGCATATTTCGGCATCACGGAGCTGGACACGCCTAATGTAGCTCTTACATCTGCAAGGGGAATGATGGTTCCGCGTAGATTGGTAATACCGACCAGCGCAGCAGGCATTCCAGGTACAGGCGTGATCGACTCGGGTTCGAAGATCTCGCGAACCTGGCGTAAATCGATAGCGAAGGTTTCGCCTCCCAATGCGATGAGACACACCTTCAAAGACTCGGTGGATTTCGCCTCTTCCGGGACTGAGTCTGAATGCAGTTGCGGAAACTCACCTATGGGAATCATCGTTTCGAGACCCCGCGCAGTATCGGCTCTCAGCTCAGTGCGTGCTTCACAGCATGCAAGAGCTCCTCTGATTTGAAGGGTTTCACCACGTGTCCGTTCGCCCCCTGTTGCTGCCCCCAGAACTTATCGCTTTCTTGACCTTTGGAGGTACAGAGCACGATCGGAATGTTTTTGAAACGAGCATCGGTTTTAAGATCCCTGCACGCCTGAAATCCATTTCGGCCTGGCATCACCACGTCCAAGACGATGAGGTCCGGCTTTTCCGAGACGACCTTGTCCTCTAAACCATCCGCATTGGAGAATGAGACAACGGTGTGTTGAGCAGCCTTCAGATACGACTCGATCAGTTGCAGTTCCGCGTACGAGTCATCGACAACCATGATTTTGCTCATAAACCATTTCCTCTCTCTTTCAAGAAAGATTCATGCTGTACTCAACGCATCGTCATCCCTACCAGTCTCGTGCATCGCCATCCTAGGGATGGCGATAATCAGTGAGCATGTGTAAGGCACCTTCATTTTAAAAGTCGTCCGATCCAGTGTTTTGATTCGATAATCCGGCTTTGACAATGTGACTTAGCTACCAGTCTTGGAGGACAATATATCTCTGGCTTGAGTGCTCCAATGAACTGGTCCACAACCTCAGTTTCTTCTCATGTCGTGACAGAGGATACGCTTCCTAAGATTACGGCACAGAAACAGCCCTCTCGAAAGGCGCCGCTTCCTACCCTTCAAGACCGATTGATGCTGCTCTCATGGAGTGTAACGACTTGTTGCTGGTTGGCAAGAAAACGCTGAATATCAACACCCTCGTTGGGTATGATGGACGTTGATGCGAAAGCCAGAGTCTGTATTGAGTATGAAGATGACGAATGCTGGTAAGGCTATGTCATCGGAAAAGACAAGACAGATCGACGTTGCGGGATAAATGATCAGCCCACCGATCAAGCTCACCCTGCAAACGAGCGGTAACCGACTTCGAGGTATGACTATCGATAGGTAGAAGTTCTTTCCTCTCACGAGCGTGATTGAGCCAGGCACGACGAAAACCAGGCTCATCAAACACTCCATGAATGTACGTCCCCCACACAAGACCGTCGTGTCGAATAGCTCCATCGAACTCTTCTTGGTGCATAGCGGTCGATTGGTGATCGTCCTCACTCAGGACGGGACGACGGCAAACTCTAAAACAAGGAAGCTCGTTCAGGCGTCGCGTGACGCCTACATGAATCTGATACCCACGGACCAAGTCCTGACCAGCCGGAAAACACTCGGTGGGGTAGGCCTCTATCTGTGTGGTATATTTCTCTTTCGCGAGCACTGTCTCCGTATTCAAGTAGCCCAAGCCACAATCGTTTCCCCCCTGTTCGACGCAATCTGGATCAGTAATCCGCCGGCCAAGCATCTGATACCCCCCACAGATACCGATCAGTTCGCGTCGACCCTGTAGATGATTGTCGAGCAAAGGTGCAAACCCTCTTTCTCTCAGGTAACATAAATCGGCCAAGGTATTCTTGCTTCCAGGAATGATCACGGTGTCGGCATCTACAAGGTCGCTTGGGGTGCTCACGTACCTCAAGGCCACGTCTTCTTCCGCAGCCAATACGTTGAAATCGGTGAAATTGCTCATGTGGGGCAACAAAATGACAGCAATGTTGATACGGTCAGATGCAAAACTCGTCTGGTGCTGCCTGCCTAGGTCCAGACCATCTTCTTGATCCAGCATCAGATCGCGAAGAAAGGGCACAACACCCAACACGGGAATCCTAGTCCGAGATTCCAAGAAGTGCACCCCATCGGCAAACAGCTTAGCATCGCCTCTAAACTTATTGATGATGACGCCGCAGACCCTGGCTCGTTGGTCCAGCTCCAACAAATCGAGCGTGCCGACGACTTGGGCAAACACCCCGCCTCGATCGATATCTGCAACGAGCAGAACCTGAGCATCGGCGAACTCCACGACAGGCCAGTTCACGAAATCCCATTTTCTGAGATTGACCTCGGCTGCACTGCCCGCCCCCTCAATCACCATCACGTCGTACTGCCTCGACAGCCGTGCATAGCTGTCTTTCACAACCGACCAAAGCTTTGGTCGCCCATGACAGTATGCCGAAGCCTCTTGCTTCGCGAACACCTTACCGAGAACCACGACCTGAGAACATCTATCGGATTCCGGTTTGAGGAGAATCGGATTCATATCAACATGTGGAGGAAGTCCGCAAGCCTCGGCTTGCAGTGCTTGCGCCCGACCGATCTCATGCCCATCCAGAGTGACGAATGAATTCAGAGACATATTTTGAGCTTTGAATGGGGCTACGCGAACACCTGTGCGGTGAAGCAATCGGCAGATCCCGGCTGTGATTAAACTTTTGCCGACGTCCGATCCGGTTCCAAGAACGGCAAGTGCTCGGGCCGTCATCGATGCGACTCCTGCCAAGCTTTTGCCTTCGATAAACCGCGAGTGACACAATTGGTCACGGCGCGTCCAACAAGTGCGCCGATCACTGTATGAGTGCCGCTATAGATGTGCGACGGACCTTGTCCCTGTAACTGACAAGCGATCACGACCGCATCCGTACCGGTTCCGGTGGCTGCACTTTCCCCCTGGCAACTGGGCACCGCTTGATCGCGTAAGACGCCGGTCTTGGCCTCGGTAGCAACTTGCACGACACCAACCATCGCGGCATGAGAGAGACTCCCGTTTGTGATAAGAATGAGATTGATGGTGCCGAGCTTGCCCTGTCTGTCGCGATGAGAACGTTGAGGTGGCCATTCTCCAGCCCGGACGGCATTCGTCACACCAACCGTCGCGAAACACTCCACCCAGATCCCATCCGAAGCAACTCGTGCCATCACCAGCTGTGTCATCGGGACAGCCGTCATGAGTCCAACGGTTCGTGCACGGATGCCAAGTCGGGATGCCACTTTTCGCAAAAAGTTGGCGGGATCAGTGAAGGTTCTAGACTGATCCTCGGTCGCCAAGGGATGTGCCTCGACCTGGTGATTGAGGATATAGGAAGCCAGCGTGAGCCCTCCCCCTTGTGGCGCAGAGGAAAGCACACGTCTTCGACCTCCGAGGTTAATGACTAGTGTCTGTCCAGTCACTCGGTAGCTGGTGTGAACTCGTGTGGAAGTTACATTCCTCACGAGGCGCCCTGAAGGAGCAGGTGAGATATGGTCCGAACGATCCGGTCATTGTCTTGAACAGTCCGCACTGCGAGTCGGATGGAGCGTGAGTTTGTGCCAGGCACGGACGAACAGTCTCGAATCAACACTCCCTTGTTTCGCAATTGTTTGGTCATCTCACGTGCCTGCCAGCCAAGAGGCAATTCAACAAGGAAGTAATTCGCGTGTGTCGGCATCACAACGCAGCCGGGCAAGGCCACCAGCGATGCTTGCAACCGTTCACGCTCTCGCGCCATGAATCGCAAACTCTTGCGTGCATGTGCCGCATCGTTCACCGCAGCGAGCGCCGCCACTTGCCCCATTGCGCTCACTGACCACGGCGGTAGCTGCCGTTGTAGTTGTCGCGCGGTGATACGGGTTGCCATTGCATATCCTACTCGCAGCCCCGGCAGGGCATAGAATTTGGTCATGCTGCGCAAGATAACTACATGAGGCCAGGACGCCGCATGCGGCAGGACAGATCGATCTGGACAATAGTCAGCAAATGCTTCGTCGATCACCAGCCAGAGCCCTCGCCGGCGGGTAGCCTTTGCTAATCGTGCAACATCATCGGCTGAGCAGGCTTGCCCCGTCGGACTGTTGGGATGACAGAGCACGACGCCATCGATAGAACGACCATCATGCCGGCCTGCTTCCATTACATGGCAAAGACGGTCGATTGGGATGGCATACTGGTCGCTTCGGTCAGCAAAGAGCGCCGTGGCCTGTCCTCCAGCTCGCACCATTGCGGCAGCATATTCGGAAAAGGTGGGCTGAACGACAAGGAGCCGATGAATCCCCAGTGCGCGAGGGAGCGCCTCAATTAACTCTGTGGACCCGTTACCAACTACGATGTGTTCCGGATCAATATGCCAGAATATGGCCAATGCCTGCCGCAGATCCCAACAGTTGGGATCAGGATAATGACTCAACAGATGTCTGGACGCGGTGATGGCTTTCCACACTTGTGGAGAGGGCCCTAGTGGGTTGATGCTGGCGCTGAAATCAAGAATCTCTGTAGGGTTACGTTTCAGTTCTCGCGCAGCACTGTAGATATCCCCCCCATGCAAGCGTGCCCTCAGACGAACCATTTGATCCCCACCGCCAGAATAACCCCCAGCACCAAAGCTGCCACCATGATGGTTGCCGCCAACGTAATGTCTCTCGGCTCTGCGCTCCGCCCCTCTATACCAAGAATAGGACGGTCTTGCGCAATTCCATCATAGAAGTTGGTGCCTCCCAACCGTATTCCCAAGATCCCGGCCATCGCTGCTTCAGGCCTGCCACTATTGGGACTGGGGTGGAGACTTCCATCTCGCTTAAACACTCGCCATCCGTTGCGAATCCGTTCCAGCTCTTGAGTAATGAGACCTGCACCCAGGAGAAGCAGCACTGCCGAAAGCCGGGCAGGAATCCAGTTCACCAGATCATCAAGCCGAGCCGATGCCCAGCCAAGATAGACATAGCGCTCATCACGATGGCCGATCATGGAATCCAATGTATTGACGGCCTTGTACGCCAAGGCCAATGGGGCACCTCCGATCGCCAGATACAACAACGGCGCAATCACACCGTCTGACACACTTTCTGCGACCGTTTCCACCGTCGCACGTGCCACCTCGGATTCGGAGAGCTCCGCTGTGTCCCGCCCCACGATCATGGCCACAGCTCCACGGGCAGCAGGAAGATCACCGGCTTGGAGCGGATCATCCACCGCACGGACATGATCCCATAGGTCCCGTGCGGCGAGAGTGGTCGAGGCCAATCCAATCGACAGGGCTGACCCCAGCCACCCTGCTACGTGCTCAGCCTCTTGAATTATGACAGCGCCGAGACAATAGGTCATAATCGGGAACCCTCCGGCCAGACAGATGCCTGCAACGCGAAGACTGGTGTTACTTCGACAGATGTTTCGGAGCCGGTGATCGAGCCATGCAATGCACCGGCCCATCATACGGACTGGATGCGGTAGCCCACGGGGATCACCACATATCCCGTCAAGTGCAGAAGCGATGAGAAGTTCGCCGCCGGTCATGGTAACTGAAGCAAGAGTGGAACGAGTAACAGGAAGAGGATTTCAATCACTTCATTCATAGCCCCAAGCGTATCCCCAGTGATCCCACCGAACCAGCTACGGCAGGCTGACCAGCCAATGAGTACGATCGGAACCCCAGCGAGGAGGATCAGACATGCACCAACCGCCCCAAAGCCTCCTGCCAGAGCAATCGTCAAGACCACCGTGGATATGGCCACGTGCCGCCACGACAGATGAGTGAGGAACGGCGCTGCCAATCCTCCTTCCGATCTGGCATAGGGCGAAATCCAAGCCAGTATGACCATCGCCCAACGTCCCATTGCCGGCATGCAGAGTACGGCAGGGAGCCGCAACTCTAGCGGCAGAGCCATCAATCCCGCATACCGAAGAATCAGTGAGAGAAAAAGTCCTGTGGCGCCGATCGCACCGATACGGGGATCGCGCATGATCGAAAGCCGTTCTACCGGTGTACGGCCTCCCGCCAATCCATCTAATGTGTCAGCCAACCCGTCCTGATGAAGTCCTCGCGTCAACAGCACCAACAGGACAATCAGCAGCGCATTCACGACCGCCGGTGAGAGAATTGCCGTCAATCCAAAGTCCGCCACGATGAGCCCGCCGCCGATCAGCAAACCAATGACGGGATACCAGGCCATCGATGCCGCTAGTTCCGGTGCGGTGGGCTCATGATGGGTCCGGCTCAACGGAATCGTCGTCAGAAAGTGCCAGGCAAAGATAAATGGACGGGCAGCAGTTCCCATCGTTACACCTTGTCAGACACGCCCGCTTCATCGAAGGTTGCCATCTCCGTATAGATCTTGATTGCGGCACAGACCAAATCCATTCCCAAACAGGCCCCCGTACCCTCACCAAGACGCAAGTCGAAATCCAACAGCGGCTTCAATCTCAGATGATCCAAGACCACGCGATGGCCCTGCTCGACCGAGCGATGGGAGGCGATGAGATACTCACGACACAAGGGCTGAATCCCGACGGCAATCAATGCCGCCGCCCCAGCGATGAACCCATCCAGCACGACAGGCACCCGGGCTGCCGCCGCCCCAAGTATCAAACCCGCCAATCCAGCGATCTCCAGCCCGCCAACTTTCCTCAGAACATCGAGCGGATCCATCATGTCAGGACGATGCAGATCAAGCGCCCGCTCAATCACTGCTATCTTATGCCGACGACTGGATTCATCGATGCCGGTTCCACGTCCGGTTACATCTGCCACAGGCTGACCGGTCATCACCGCCGTGATGGCTGCACTGGGTGTCGTATTGCCGATACCCATCTCACCGGTACCGATCAGGCCGATCCCCTCGCGCACGGCTTCTGTCGCCAGTTCAACTCCGATCATCACAGCCTGCTCTGCTTGACTGCGTGTCATCGCCGATGTCACCGCCAGATTGTTCGTGCCCTTCATGACTTTTCGATCAAGAAGACCGGGGACGGTGCCGAACTCATAATCAACACCGATATCTACTACTCGCACATCCACGCCGGCATGCTTTGCTAACACATTCACACCGGCTCCACCCCGCAGAAAGTTCAAGACCATTTGGGGCGTGACTTCCCGCGGATAGGCGCTCACCCCTTCCAGAGTGACTCCATGATCAGCGGCAAAGGTAAAGACCACCGCGTGCGGAACATTGGGCTTCAGCTCGCCGGTGATGGCAACGTAGGACGCCGCCAATTCCTCCAGGCGCCCGAGACTGCCGAGCGGTTTGGTCAGCCGATCTAATCGGGCTTGTGCCTTCCCACGGAGGGTGACATCGACCGGCTGAATACGACGGCACAGGTCCTGTATCGACATGACGGCTCCTCTATTTACTTCAAGCGAAGCGATAGTCCACTCACGACCAGATGCACTTCATCCGCTCTGGCGGCAATCAGCTGATTCACTCGTCCGGCAAGATCACGAAATGCTCGTGTCGCAGGCTCAGCCGGAACCAGGCCGAAGCCCAACTCATTACTGACGATGATCACCCTGGCCGCTGCAGTCCGCATCCTCTGCACAAGCGTTCCAGCTCGAGCAAGAATGACCGATTCTTTGAGACCGGTTCCAACCAGATTACTCAACCACAATGTGACGCAATCGAAGAGAATCGTCCGGTACTGAGGTCCCTGTTTGGCAAACCAGGCCTCCGTTTCAAGCGGCTCTTCAACCGTCTCCCAATCCGCCGAGCGTGTGGCCTGGTGCCGAGCGATGCGTGTCGCCATTTCACCATCCAACCCTTGCCCTGTCGCAACGAATGCGCGCGGCCCTCGTGATCCGGCTAACTTGAGTGCGGCCTCACTTTTCCCAGACGACGCCCCGCCAAGCACAAGAATGATACGGCCTTTGGCTCGTCGCGTCGGTCGGCGGCTACTCAGCTTTCTTGGCGACATCGCGTTCCCATAAGAATTCTGGCTCACCCTGCGTCTTGGCAACCCAACGGGCCATCACAAACAGTGCATCGCTGAGCCGATTGACGAATTTGATGATCGTCGAATCGACCGGTTCTGTTTTTGAGAGGGCCACACACAACCGCTCAGCTCGACGGCAAACCGTCCGAGCTTGATGAAGAAATCCGGATACTTTCCCGCCACCCGGTAAAATGAATTCCTTTAACGGCTCCAGATCTTTCTGGCACCGATCGATTAACTTTTCTAGGCGGGTGACATCCTGTGCCCCAACCTGCGGCATATTCTTGAACGTCTGTCCCGGGGCCGTCGCTAGAATACTGCCCACATCGAACAGTTTGTTCTGCACCCAGCGCAGCTCGTCTTCGAGTTGCGCAGCCGCTGTGTATTCGTCCACGACGTCAGCATTCATCGCCCGCACGACGCCAACCGATGCATTCAACTCATCGATCGTGCCGTAGGCTTCGACTCGGAGACTGTCTTTCCATACCTGTTGTCCGCCGGCCAGCCTGGTTTTTCCGGCGTCCCCCGTTCTTGTATAGACCTTGGTGATGCGCATCCCCATCCCCTCTCTTATCATGAATCCGATTGCCCCATGACTCGTCGTGAATTAACTGGCCAACTGGAACCCGACTCCGCCATCCGGCTGCTTCTAGATCCGGTCGGTCTTCAAACTTGGATACATAGCCAAGGCAAAGATAGGCAAGGATCGTCACCGATTGAGGTACGCCGATCACTTGTTTGAGCTTCTTGTGATCTAAAATACTGACCCACCCGACACCAATGCCCTCGGCCCTCGCAGCCAACCAGAGATTTTGAACAGCGCAACAGGTGCTATACAAGTCCGTTGCGCGCACTGTGGAACGGCCAAGCACGTGCGGCCCGCCGCGCCGCCGGCTGCACGTAATGCATAAATTGATCGGCGCTTCTTCGATACCTTCCAGCTTCAATCCCCGATACAGTGCTCCCTTGTCACCTCTATACCGGGCGGATGCTTTGGTGTTGGCGTCGATGAAGAGATCCTTCACTGCGCGTTTCGTTCCACGATTGCGGATGACCACAAAGTCCCACGGCTGCATGAATCCCACCGATCCCGCATGATGTGCCGCTGTGAGCAGCTTCATCATCACCGCATCTGGAATTGGCGTCCGAAGAAAGTTCCGCCGGACATCCCGTCGTTCAAAAATCGCGCGATAGACCGCCTCTCGCTCATCATCTGAAAATCGACCGTTGGCCTGCATCATAGCCTCACGAGTCGCCCTGTCTTCTGCCTGTTGGATCTGACTGAGGCCCTAACTCACCGATTACAACTTTGCCCAAACAGAGAGAACAGAGACAATCCTTATACCGCGCCGCAATCCAATCCATTTGTGCCTCGGTAATGCCGAGCTTGCCACACCAGCACTGGTATCCGCCACACTCGAAGTCGTGCCCGCAGCGCTCGCAGGTCTTCTGAGTTGGACCTCTCAATGTTCAGCTCCTGGTGGATCCCCTGCCGATACCGATACGTGATTGGCTGCACAACGGGCCGAATCGACCAATGAAGCAGCGAGTGTCGGTTGACTGGCAGAGTGCAGATGGGTATAGAGTGCCAGCACGTTGCCCTTCATGAGTCCATCCTGTCTCTTCGAGAGTCCTGCAGCATCACGCAGTGCACAGGCATACTGCAGCGGCCCCCTCGCAACCAGTGTGGAATAATGGAACTCATGGCCTCGTGCCGTGGCACCAACGTCGCCGAGAATGCTGCGGCGTGAATATTCCACGGTTCTATATCCCAGCGTGAGCCCTGGTTTCTGCATGACCGTTTCGGCTGGAAAGATCCCAACCATGTCATGCGAGCATCCATCGAAATCGCGGATAGACTCCATGAGATACATCAACCCGCCACACTCCGCATAGATCACGCCGCCTCGCTCGGCAAACCGCTTGACGGCCGCTCGCATGGCAACGTTCTCGGCCAGCGCCGCACCATGCAATTCCGGATAGCCGCCGCCGAGATAGAGCATCTCAACGTCCGGCAGTAAGTCGTCATGCAAAGGTGAAAACGTGATGATTTCAGCACCGGCTGCTTCCAGCAATTCAAGATTGTCCGGATAGTAAAAACAAAACGCCTGATCCTGTGCCACACCGATTCGAATCGTCTGGCCTGGACGCTTGATCACCGGTGGAGACACGGCTTCCGGCAACGTGTCGGACGATTGGGCAAGGGCTTCAATACGATTCAGATCAACCGTGTCGAGTGCGGCTTTCGCTAACCGCTGGTAGAGCCGGCTATGTCCTTGTTTCATAGCCATGACCAGCCCAAGATGCCGATCGGGAATGCTCAGCGCGGCATCCGGACGTAAGTACCCGACAGGAGTCACAGCTGTCTCTTGTTCCACTGCCGCCTTCAACAGCTGGTAATGGCCATCACTTCCTACACGATTGAACAGGACTCCTGCCACACGGAGTGCAGGATCGAAACGCGCATAGCCCGCTACCATCGCTGCAGCAGAACGAGCCATGGCGCTTCCATCGACGACCAACACAACCGGCGCCTCCAGCTGCTTGGCCAATTCCGCTGTGCTGCCGATGTCATTCACCGGTGAACTGCCGTCGAACAGCCCCATCATGCCTTCGATAATGGAAAGATCCGCATCAGCCGCGGCACGAACAAAGATCGAGCGGTTAAGATCCATCCCGAGCATCCACCCGTCGAGGTTTCGAGACGGGCGGCCGGTGGCCGCCCGATGATGACCGGGGTCGATAAAGTCAGGTCCGGTCTTAAACGGCTGGACCCGGCGGCCTCGCTCCCGCAAGGCCGCCAGAATTCCCAAAGTGACCGTCGTTTTCCCGACACCGCTTGACGTCCCGGCAATGACCAATCGTGGATAATCAGCCATGCTTCCTTAGATCGGAAGATCATAATTGATGCGCACGCCGCCGAAAATCGAGCGGATGGGCGTGCCGAAGAACAGAATTTCTTCGTATTTCTCATTGAAGATGTTGTCGAAACGAATGTAGGCCTGCATATACTTCGTCACGTCATAGCTGGCTGACAAATTCCAGATGAGAAAAGACGGGATCGGATTACTGTTTCCGACATTGTTAAACCGTTCTCCTACATATCGCCCTTCCAAATTGCCTCGCAATGCCTCGCTCGGTTGATAGCTGAGAATGGCTGACCATTGGTTAAGCGGCCATTTGGGAACACGGGTGTTCTGGCCATTCTGGAAATTTTCCGTATCTGTGTACGTATAGTGAACCAGCAAATCGAGACTTTTGGCCCATGGCTGGTCGCGATACAAATGCAATTTGACCGTTGCTTCGAAGCCTCGTGCGGTTGCAAGACCGACGTTCAGGGCACAGAAGTTGGCGCCGAACGGTCCGGTTCCGCATGCGATAGGATCTTGAGCAGAAAGAATGAGGTCCCGATATCGTGTCCAGAAATACCCCACGCTGACAGTCCCTAGATCATTCGGCAGTGTTTGTTCGATAGCCGCGTCCAATCCCTGGCTTCTCTCTGGCTTCAAGTTAGGGTTGCCGAAATTTGGAAAGAACAGCTGGTTGATGGTCGGAGCGCGAAATCCGGTTGAGTAACTCCCTCGGAACTTCGTACCGGTTTCCTTGACCAAATACCCGCCGGTCACTCGATAAGTCGTCGCGCTCCCGAAAACATTATATTCGTCCTGCCGAACGCCGGCAGTTGCAAACAGACGGTCCCAAAGATTCAATTGCGCTTCGCCGAATCCTCCATGGTTGCTGAGGGTCTTGTTCGAAAACGTAGGCGTCTGAAGCAGTAGGTCGGTGTTATTGCCTTTCTGCTCACGAAATTGATATCCACCCGTCAGCAGCAAGGGTTTAGCAATTTGAATGTTGTGCTGCCATTCCAAGCGATTACTGGTTGTCTCGATCTGCGAATTGAACGGGAAACCGAGTGGTCCTGTCGCTCCAGTCACCACATTTTGTTCGATGGTGCCCCCATAACTGACGAGAGATTCAGTCGCTCGCGACAAGGTCAGCTGTTGCGACCACCAAGCAGTAATCGGCTGTGAATAGTTGCCCGCGAAGACATATTGCGAATTTCGTGATCGCGCACCAAACACATCAGCTGGCTCGGAGGCAAAAGTAACCGAGTTAAACGCAAATCCGTCGAAATTCACACTGCCGCGCAACCATCGAAAGCTAAACTCCAGACGTCCGTCTTTTGGAAGATCAGCTCCAAGCCGAACCGACCCTTGCCAGTTGTGGTATCCATCGCGCTCCGTCGCGCCTCGCCGATAATTGATCGCTGAAAAACCGGCCGTATCCAAGCGAGAGATCGAACCGGAGAAATCTATGGGCCCCTTCTTGCCCGCTAGACTGGCTCCTTCTCGAATCGTATTGAAAGACCCATGCTCCGCAAACGCAGACACATTGGGTTTGTCCCGTCCTCGCTTCGTCGTAATATTGATCACACCGCCCATCGCATCCGACCCCCAGAGCATGCTCTGACTCCCCCGCAAGATTTCAATCCGTTCGATGTTGTCGGATGTGAGATTGGCAAAATCGTAATTGCCGATCGTGGCACTGTTGACGATCGCCCCATCGATGAGCACAAGCGTCTGTTCCGGTGTTCCTCCGCGCATCCGGACATCAACACTGGTGCCCAGTCCTCCGCCCTGGTTGACAGAAAGTCCCTGAGCCCAACGCAGCGCTTCCGCAACGGTTCTGATTTTTCGCTGTTGCATCTCTTCACCGGTAATCACTTCTACAGCGCTGGTGACTTGTTTAGCCGGAATGGGGGTCTTGGTCGCGCTCACGATCACGTCGGGAGCCTGAACCACCTCCGACTGGTCGGCCATCGCGACTTCCTGAGCCGATACGGGATAGGCAAGAGCGATCATCCACGGAATGAGCGCACATGAACGAAAAACATGAGAAACTGAGAACCGCAACATGAAAACCTCCCTTTGACTCGAAGGGTGTCTATCGTCCCGTCAGCTGGGTCTCCTGACTTGCGGCTCGTCGTTTCTCTGCGCCTTCCCATGTGCCAAGGCACACAGTGGCATCCGGCAGAGTCACTCCCCGCTTACAGTGGCGGCACCGTGATGGAGTTGCACCATCTTCCCCGTCGCTGACGGTATGACCTTAACAAATCCCTCCAGAATGATTGTTCTGCACCAAACTGCTTCTGCAGGAGAGCGGTGCATGCACTCGTCCTGCTCACGTCAGATTATCCTAACCGCTCCATCCTCATTGCTCAGCACACGTTCATCGAACATGCCCGCATCACCATCATGATTGAATGGTGGATTAACTCCGAATGTAGTCGATGAAATATCGAGAAGAATGCGGCCCCATGCGATCAAAATCCCAGTTGAACGTCAAGACGGCAGATCGGTTGGAGGTATGCGTAAGCAACCGCATCCCGTCCTTAACGACCAGGCTCGGCGCCTTCCAGAAGTCCAGACTCTTTTCTGCGCCGGTTCGGTTACAAACAATCAACGGAAGCCCTGTTTCGTGGGTCCGTTGCTCCCATTCCCCATTGGGACCATGTAGGCCAGGCCCCCATGATGCCGGCGACACCAACATCTGAGCCCCTTCAAACTTCATGGCCCGAGCAATATTTGACGTATAGACATCGGCACAGACGAGCACCCCCACCTTGATGCCATCACATTCGATTGGCGCGGCAACGTCGCCGGGACTCGACCATGACAAGGAGTCACTCAGCACGTTGATCTTGCGATGTCTGCCGACGATGTCTCCGGTTGAATCGATGACAAACACCGAATTGTAGAGCCGAGCGTCATCCCGTTCAGGGCAGGAAAGAAAGACGGTCCGCTTCAACGCTCTCACCAATGTGCAGACCTGCTGCATCCATGGATCAGGCTGCGGCTGAATCCAATCCGTGCCGATGAGTTGCGCGAACTGCAGTCCGCAGACCGCCAACTCCGGTGTTACGATCCACTCGGCACCGGTTGCGGCCGCATGCTTGATGGCCTCGACGATCACGTACCGGTTCCGCTCGATGGCCCCCGGAACCGTTTCTAAATGAAGCAGCGCGATCTTGCCCGGCCTCATATCACATTCCTCCGGACAAGGAGCGGCCTGGAAGAGTCACACGAGGCAACCCGGTTCCCGGATGCCGATCCACCAATACCCGGCACCGATACACCAACTCCAAGACCTCCGGCTCAATCACGTCTTCTGGACGGCCTAGCCGTACGACCTGACCCTGATCCAATAACAAAATCCGATCACAATACTGGCTGACGAGATTCAAATCATGCGACACGAGAACGACGGTTAAGCGGCTTTCCTCTTTGAGCCGGACCAACACCGAACAGATTTCAACCTGATGCTGCAGATCGAGGAATGCGGTCGGCTCATCCAGCAACAGCACTCTCGTCCTCTGCGCAAGTGCCCGTGCAATCATGGTGCGCTGCCGCTCGCCACCGGAGAGATCAGTGACCGCACGATGAGCCAGGTGGATGATGTCCAGCGTCATCATCGCCTCTTCGGCAATGGCCACGTCTTCTCGGCTTTCCCATCCGAATCCGCTGTTCCATCGGCCACAAGGCCGATGAGGGAACCGCCCCATAAGGACGGTTTCCGCCACGGTAAACGGAAAGAGTTGTTGGGTATCCTGCGGCACGACGCCAACGGCACAAGCAACTTCTTGCTGAACCATAGAGGCTAATTCTTGTCCGAACAAATCGATACGGCCTTGTACTGGACGCAGAAGCCGCGCGAGCACTTTCAGCAAGGAGGTTTTCCCCGATCCATTAGGACCGACGACACCCAACACTTCACCTGCTTGAACGGAAAAGGAGACATCCTCAAGGATCCACCTGATGGCATCCGATCCCTTGGACTGGTAACGGAACCGAACGCCGTGCACGTCATACGCCGGATGTGGCTCGATGACGCCGACTGAGCCTGCAACCACCTCTTGCTTCGATCGGCTGTCGGACAACTCGCTCACGCCAAGCGATCCTTTCGCCAGAGCAAGAGATACACAAAGAATGGTCCGCCAGCCAAGGCCGTAATGATGCCCACTGGAATTTCCGCGGGGGACATCAGCGTTCGTGCGATTGTATCGGCTCCCATGAGAAAGGTACCGCCAACCAGAGCCGATGCGGGAAGAAGCAACCGATGGTCTGCCCCTGTGACCAAGCGCACGGCGTGGGGAACGATCATACCGATGAATCCGATCATGCCGCTGATGGACACGACCGCGCCGGTCACCAACGCTGTTAACACAAAGATGAACCGCTTCGCCTTTTCCGTATCAATTCCGAGGGTACGGGCGGAATCTTCTCCCAACGCCAAGATGTTGAGGACCCGCATTTGGCTGAACAGAAGGAATAAGCCGATCGAAAGATAGACGGCGAGCCCAACTAGACCACGGTAGGTGGGAGCGGTCAGCGTGCCCATCAACCAGGCCATCATCCCATACGAACGATTCGGCTCCAGGATCGAGGTGATAAACATGATCAAGGCTGAAAAGATGGCGTTCAGAATCACTCCGGTCAGCAGCAGGCTGTGGATCGGCAATTGCTCATAGCTGGCAGCCATTCGATAGACGACCACCAACGCCAAGAGGCCTCCGGCAAACCCGTAGGCTGGCAACGCGGTTTCTGCCAAAAATGTGGTGCCCGCTCCAAGCAAGACCCCTACTGCGGCTCCAAGCGCAGCTCCGCTGGAGACGCCAAGCACATAGGGATCCGCCAACGGGTTCCGTAACAGCGCCTGTAAGGCCACTCCCACTGTTGCCAGGGAACATCCGACCAAAAAACCCAGCAGCATTCTGGGCAGTCGGACGTGTAGGAGAATGGTTGTCGTGACATCCGATGTCCCACTGTCGATGTCTTTGCGGCTCACGACGTCAACAAACACCCGAAGAATCTCGCCGTACGCAATCGGTTGCGCGCCGAAATGAAGACAGATGAAACTGACTGCGATGGCCGTGAGAGCAAGAGTTCCTAATGTCGTCATCCACCGTGAATTCGTGAGAATGGCGCCTTGTGCCACAATGCCTCTGGCTGGGTCCACGCGACGAGATTCGTTGGGCAAGACTCCGGCAGATATACCAGACTGAACCGTGGCAGGCGTCTGTTTCAAAGGGGCCTCACGGATGACCAGCACTTTCACCAGAGCCAAACGCTTCCGGATGGATCGCACGGGCGAGTTGTTCCAAGGCCTCGACAACTCGAGGACCGGGACGATTCAACAGATTCGAGGAGACCTCGTGAAAGCGCTGCTGCTTGATGGCCGAGAGTGAGTCCCAGCGCCGCCATTGCTGCTGCTCGCTGCGCGGCACCGTCTCCACTTCGCCGCTGGGAAAGATCAACACTTCTGGATCGTCCTTTAGCACCGCTTCCATACTCAGCTTTGGATAGGCCATGCCGGCCTGTGCGGCAATGTTGATCCCTCCCGCAAGGCCGATCATCTGGTGGATGAAACTTCCCGGTCCCACGGTAATCAATGGCTGGCTGTTCAGGACATACAGCACCCGCCGCGCCGGCGACGTTTCGACTTTCCGCCGAATCTCGGCAATGCGTTGACGCATGCTCTGAGTGACCTCATTGGCGACCGAAATTTTCTCGAACATTTTCCCCAACGTGTGAATTTGCAGCAGGATATCTTCCACTGTTTGCGCTTCGAGAAAGAACAGGGGAATCTTCAGCTGCTCGAGCTTCGCCTGCAGATCAGGACGGAGAAAATCTCGGGGGGCCAGGACTAGTTCCGGACGGAGGGCAATCAGGGCTTCCGCGCTCGGGTTCGAATATCCCACCTTGGCTTTTGATTTTGCCGCCGCCGGAAAGTCACAAAACTCGGTCACGCCGACGATCTGTTCGTCCAGCCCGATCGCAAACAGCATTTCGGTAATGCTCGGAGCGAGCGACACGACGCGAGCAGGCGGCTTGGCAAGATAGATTCTGCGCCCAGCATCATCCACAAATGATCGTGATGAGACATGGGCCATGAATGGCATGCCGGTGAGGATGCCCTGCTGTCGTCGCTTCATCTCACCTGACTCTCCTTGCCCACTTTCGGCCGCCAGCGCGAACAACACCGCCAGCGCCACCGGGAGCACGGTTATGACGGGGTGATATCCTTGCCATCGCTTCAAAAGAAAAAATCCCCAAGGCCTAAACAGACCTTGAGGATTACACCCGCTTCTTCATCCTCACCCGTTCCCCAGCCTCGAGGGAACACTGGTCAATTCTCCAAGCAGGTCTTCTGGCTCATGGTTCACCCTACTCCCCGTGCCTTCCCATCCAACAGGTGAAACGTCATTGGTCGTTCGTGAAGCGCTGGAATGAAAACTCTTACAAATTACGCTTCATGAGATACGTTTCACGGGCCAGACAGTGGCAGTTCCGGGTTTCGTCCCCATTCACAGCGGCGGGACCGCGAGGGAATTGCACCCTCTTCCCTTACTCTGGAGTTATACTGGGAGCACAATAGGAGAGAGCAGCAAAACTTGTCAAGCTCAGTTATAGCCGCAGAGGCTCATCCAGGTACTCAAGGGCTATTCTCTTTTTGCTCGTGAGAGTACACCTCGTGCTTGTGACCATTCGTGCAGCTGTGGTAGTATCACCCGATTTTCATCAGGTTCATTTCGTTAAGAAGGAGAACGATCGTGGCATGGATGTGTGAGATTTGCCAAAAAAAGCCTGTATCGGGCAACAATGTGAGTCACGCGAACAACAAAACCAGGCGAGTGTTCAACCCTAATCTTCAAACTGTTCGTGCGGTGGTGGATGGGAGTCATAAGCGTATCCGCGTCTGTACTCGCTGTTTGCGTTCTGGATTAGTCCAAAAAGCGGTCTAACGGCGTTTCACGCGTACGTTACGGCGCCCCCCAGAGAATCCGGCCACCGCGCTCAACCATTTTGATGACCGATGGATCATCAGGGGAGAGGGTTAGAGTGCGGTCGCCGTCATTGCTCATGAGTACAAGCCCGACTTCTCCATTTGCGTCCAACCCGAGACCGGCTCGGGCTTTCCCTTTAGTGTCCAGCAGCAAGAACTCTTCGGCATGCACCCCGTTCGTCTTCTGCGCGTCAACTGACATTGGTGAAAGCAACTGATTACTCAGCACGCCGCCGACTGCTCCACCAAGAAATGCTGCGGTGCAGAGCAGAAGCATCTGTTTCTGCGTCATGACTGATCCTTTCGTGAAGTTGGAATAGATGCCGGGAGGCACAGGAGAATTCTATGCGAGATGCCAGCCAACGGCAACGGTTGTAGGCAATGTCAGAACAGTCGTTGCGTCAGAGAAGAGATTGTGAAACATGAAACTGGATTTCCCCTGAGACAACTGGGTCTGGAAGCGGATCTCGACAAAACCATCACTCCAGATGGGGTTCAGCAGCGTTGAACTTCTATAGGTGGTTCAAGATTGAACAAGATGGCCAGATTTCAAATGGAACCGTGACTGAAACCGTAAAGAATGAAACTGGGATGGGATAATCCGCTCCGGAAGGGGTTGAAATATTTGGAGCGGGCGATGGGATTTGAACCCACGACAACTTGCTTGGGAAGCAAGGACTCTACCACTGAGCTACGCCCGCTCACCGGAGCAAATCCTACGTGGAGATTCCACATTAAGTCAAGGAAGTTCTCAACTGAACTTAAGGTATGAACTCTACAACAGCAAACTTTCTTTTGCCAATCTTAAGACGACGCTGTTGATTAATTCTGAAAGCAACAAGCTTATTCGGATCTGATTCTCTTATCCCATCCACCTCGACACCGCCCTGAACAATAAGCCTTCTAGCCTCACTCTTACTCGAAACAAGTTCCATTTTCGTAACTAGTTCGGCTAACCTGATATAGCTTTCATCTGTGAAATCAATTCCGAGCATATCATTAACGGCTAGTTTCTTTTTCTCATCTTCAGAAATCATATCCTTGTCGTTGAGGGTTTTGCTCGAGTCTGGCTCGTCAGGAAATATCCCTTCTTGAATCTTTCGTCGAAACTCGTCTCTCGCCTGCCGCCCTGCATCAGTCCCGTGATAACGGGCTACGAGCAACTCTGCAAGCGCCTGTTTTGCCTCCATCGGATGAAGCGATTTGGCGTGCCCAAGGTCTTCCGTCGTCAGCAACTCATAGTACCGATACATTAAGACATCGCTGATCGACATGACTTTTCCGAACATCTCCCCCGGCTTGTCTTCCAATGCGATGTAATTCCCGACGCTCTTGCTCATCTTCTTTACTCCATCTGTTCCCTCGAGCAAGGGCATCGTAATGACGACTTGAGATTCCTGGCCATAGTCCCGTTGTAACTCGCGTCCCACCAGTAAGTTGAATTTTTGATCCGTCCCACCCAGTTCCACATCAGCCTTGAGCATGACCGAATCGTACCCCTGCACCAAGGGATACAAGAACTCATGAACACTGATCGGTTTCTGCTCCTGAAAGCGCTTGTGGAAGTCGTCACGTTCCATCATGCGGGCGACCCGATAGTGAGCCGCCAACTGAATCAGCCCTTCAGCCGTCATCTCACCCATCCACCGACTGTTGAACTCAACCAGGGTTTTCGTAGGGTCAAGAATCTTAAAAATCTGGCGTTGGTAGGTCTTGGCGTTTTCAAGTACCTGTTCTTTCGTCAATGCTCGACGGGTTTCGGAGACGCCGGTTGGATCACCGATCATCCCGGTAAAATCACCGATCAAGAAAATAACTTGGTGACCAAGATCCTGGAAGTGTTTCAACTTATGGATCAGGACCGTATGTCCAAGGTGAAGATCCGGCGCTGTCGGGTCAAAGCCGGCTTTGACCCGCAATGGACGACCCTCCGTGAGTGCCCGCTTGAGCTTGGCTTCTAGCTCCGCAGGCTGGATCACCTCCACGGCGCCACGTCGAATAAGATCGATCTGCTGATGCACATCCTTCATAGCACGCGTCGCTCCGTCGTTCCTTTTGAATCTGATGTCGAAACCGTCACCAGCAATTTAAGCTGATCGAATTTCTTGGCACCGATACCCTTCACCTCACGGAGGTCTTCAATCTTCCGAAACCCTCCGAGTGATTCCCGGAAGGCGATCACCCGTTGTGCGAGGACCGCACCAATACCGGGCAAGGCTTCCAGCTCATCCGCCTTCGCCCGATTAAGATCCAACAACGGCCCAACTGGCGTGGAAGAATGCTTCGCAAGTGCGACGATCTCACTCTTCGACTCCTCGCCACTGCGACCAGGTTGCCTAGGCGCGTGCCCTACCCGATGATCCGGCCCCGTGGCCAGATCAGAAGCGACCTGCCTTTCAGTAATGAATCCAGACACATGATGCGGAGTTTTATGAGGGGCCCATAGGATCCAGAAAACAATGCCCACCGTGACTGCCAGCATGCCAAGCTTCAGCAACAGTGAGGTGATCATCTTGCCACCTGCTTTCGGAGCTGATGAATGGCGGCACCATCGACATCCTCTGCCGCTTCCATCACCCCCTCAGCGAGGGTTGGATGGGCATGAATCATCCCAGCCACTTGATCCACCGTGGCTCCCACTTGCAATGCCAATGCGGCCTCATGAATCAGATCCGCTGCGTGCGCGCCAAGAATATGGACGCCAAGAATCTTGCCGGTTCCGGAATCGGCAATGACTTTGAAAAAGCCAGTGATATCACCCGTGGCTTGCGCCTTGCCCAAACCTGCGTACCGGAAGCGGCCGATCTTTACCGCCTGATCGGGCTCCTGTCCCCTTGCCTGTGCCTGGTCCCGAGCCTGCTGCTCAGTCAGCCCAACACGCCCGATCTCGGGCAAGGTAAAAATACCGGCGGGGATCACGTCATACTGAATGGTCCGCGGATGTCCCAGAATATTTTCGACTGCCACCTGCCCTTGCGTCGAGGCGACATGGGCCAACATGGCCTTCCCGGTCACATCGCCAATCGCATAAATACCCGACACATTCGTTTCCAGCCGCGCATCAACCAGAATTTCGCCACGCCGTCCAGTGGTCACACCGACCTGCTCCAGTCCAATCCCTCGTGAGTTGAGCCCTCGGCCGACAGAGACTAAGAGCTTCTCTACGGTGATGGCACTGCCATCTTTCATCTGCACCACCATCGATTCTGGTGATTGTTCTACCTTTTCGACTGTGGTACCCGTCAGCACCGTAACGCCACGTTTTTTCAGTTCACGCGTCATGGTGGATGAGATTTCTTCATCCTCTAATGGCAAGACCCGTGGCATCAGCTCAACCATCGTCACCTGCGTGCCAAGCCCGCTATACAATGAGGCAAACTCACAGCCCTCCACACCGCCGCCAATAATCATGAGACTGGCCGGGATCTGTGTAAGATCCAGCATCTGCTGGCTGGTCAGAATTTGTCGTCCATCGATTGGAAATTGAGGAAGGTTGGGCCACGATGACCCGGTGGCAACAACCAACGCGTCAGCCTGGATCTCGCAAGAACTCCCATCAGATTTGGCGACCACGATGGTCTGCGTATTCTTGATCGTTCCCTGCCCACTTATGTGATCAATGCCCCACCCCTTGAACAACGTCGTAATCCCTTTCACAAGGGTCGCCACGACTTTATCTTTTCGCGACACCATCCGCGCAAGGTCATAGGCGACAGGTCCCTGAAACAGGAGTCCCAGTTCCTCCGCTTTTTTCAGTTTATCGCCAAGCTCTACAACAGAGAGGAGGGCTTTACTCGGAATGCAACCCCAGTTGAGGCAGACTCCACCAAGCTTTTCTCGTTCGATGACCGTCACCCGAGCGCCAAGCTGTGCTGCGCGGATGGCAGCCACATATCCACCAGGGCCGGCACCAAGAATGGCAATGTGAGTTGGAGAAGTCATGTGGATCAGTCACTCATTGTCGATTAAGGCATTGCAGACCGTCACCGAGATCCAATCACGCAATGTTGCAGAGATCCAACAGACAGGAGACTCAATGTTTTTGACTGGCGAGAAAGGCTTCGTACTGAGCAGCCGTCATTAACTGATCAACTTCCGCCGGATCGGCCAGATCGATGATCGCGATCCAACCCTTACCGTAGGGATCGGAATTCACCACTTCAGGACGATCTTTTAGCTCGGTGTTAATCTGGCTCACCGTTCCGCTCACCGGCGTATAGATCGTAGACGTTGTTTTCGTCGATTCCACTTCCCCGATCTGCTGGCCGACCTTGACCGAGACGCCCACTTTGGGCAGATCCAGAAACACGATATCGCCTAAGGCATCCTGTGCGAAATCACTGATTCCCACAGTCGCTCGTTTCCCATCGAGGCGAACCCACTCATGCTCTTTGTGAAAACGCAAATCAGATGGAATCATGTCGGCTCCCTATGAAGAAAGTTCAACGTGAGATCAGGCAAGACGAACGGACACTACCCTTCGGTGGCCACTCAATCTCAGCACAGATCTTCTAACTTTTTCAGGATGGTAGTTGGGGCCGACAGGCGTTGTCAAGGAACGATCTGCGCAGAGCCGAAGAGGCGAATCGTAGACTGTCCAACCTGAACCAGTTCTGATTTCGAAGAGGTTCCGCTAAGGAAAAGGCTGAGGAACAGCAACAGCGCTGTTCCTCTTCAACGGTACCGGTCAGAGCTGCGAGGGCGATGAGCTCCTCGCCCTCCCAGACAGGAAGGTTAACGGAAAATCTCCATGCCGGGGAAAAAATACCCAATCTCGAATTGTGCTGTTTCCGGCGAGTCGGAACCATGCACGGCGTTGAATTCGATATTCGCTCCGTGTGCTTTGCGGATGGTCCCCGCCTCGGCCTTCGCTGGATCGGTCGCCCCCATCAGCTCACGATTCTTTTTGACGGCATTGTCACCCTGCAACACAAGGACGACTGCAGGCCCGGAAGACATGAAGCTGCAGAGACTGCCGAAAAAAGGGCGCGCCTTATGTACGGCATAAAACCCCTCAGCCACCGACTGAGACATATGAATCAGCTTGATCGCCACCGGCTTCAGCCCGGCCTGCTCATAGCGATTGATAATATCTCCCACGACATTCTTTTTCACAGCATCCGGCTTGATGATGGCCAACGTTCTTTCGCTCATGATATCAACGAGTCCTCCAGATAGTTAATGCATGCCCTCAACGGCACGACGCATTATAGGGGGAGCTTCTCCCACCTTGCAACCATCTGCGGGATGGAGAGGAACATGCTTCAGTGGATTTCTGCAGTGTTAAGATTGCCATTCGATGACGACTAGCATGCGGAAGGAAAGAAGCTGCCCCAGTCGCTCCAGTATAGGCTCCAAGCGCAACATCGGCATGACCATCCACAGAGGTAGAAGCGAGGGATGGTCAAAGCCGCCGCTCAACGGATACGCCACGCAGGCCATTCGTCGAATGTGTTGAACAGTGAGCGAGGATAACGCGAATGGAACTGCGGCTGGTTCCGCTCGAATAAGGTCGTCGTGATGGCTTGATTGGCGTCAAACGGCGATTTCAGCGATCTCCAACGGCTCCACATCATCGACTCTGAACTCCAAGACTGGATGGTGCCGAGCCGCTTGCTTGGCCATTTCTGGACTCAGCTCGATGCCGACACCGCGTACAGGTCGAAGTGCGGCGAGCAAACTACCTAGGCTCGAGCCAATTTCAAGCACATGCAACCCTTCAGGCACAAGAAATTTGCAATAGCGAGCCTGATCGTCGTAGTACGCCCTGGCTTTCTGCTCCCATTCCATCCGCGATGCGGCACAGGTGTAAAAGTGATCGCGGGTTGCCTGTTTTCTTGTATCCGTCGGCGACTGACTCCTCGTTTGAAACAGATCGTCAGCCTCGGTGGATACCAAATCCAATGAGGCTGGAGCGGAGGGTAGTTTAGAAACTCGAGCCGGTTCCATCGATACCTACACGAAGGACTTTGTGAATTAGCCTAATATGGGATCGATATAACGCATTTGATTTCTGATGCTTACGACAGAATAAGACGGAGCAGATACACTAATGAGGACAATAGCCGTCGGTCGATTAGGCTGGTGTATGTGCCACATTGAGCGGCAATCAGACTGCACGACTACAGAAGGTTATTTAGGGGGCTTGTAGAGATCGCAATGTAGCGGCTGAACCTTTGTCCTCAGGGACAGTGCAAAGGAGTTTGAGCATGCAGGTTATCATCACCTTGGTTGTTTGTATCGGCTTAATGATCAGCGTTTTTACCTTGTTCATCGATAACAATAATTAAGGGAACCGGTAGGTCCTGTCAGCAGTCCCACGACAATATCCAAACTATACTGGCGTCCCGCTCATGAATTTTGGATGCACGTGTGACACTACCTCCCTGGCCACGCGTACGGAGGACCGTGGCAGAGCACGAGGAGGGGTTGGTGGAAAGGTCGGTCACAGCGCAGATCTACTCATCTAAGCCATGGTAGCGTTCAGAGAGTGTGGGGGTACGACATCAACGATCGCATTCGAGTCCATATTGCTTCTGAATCGATTCTGCGACACTCGGCGGCTCTTTGGTGAGGAGCGCACAGGTAGTGAAATTGCCAACAACCTTCTTCTTGCTCTTATCGATATATGTCCAATCGATGATCTCTGTCTTTGCAAATGCGTACGACTGTCCCTTTTTGACTGATCGAATCATCGGCAGGTTGTCGATCCGTCCAGACCAGAGCTCTCCTTGTACCTTTAGGTTGGAGACCCACAGATATTCTTGCTGGTCGCCTTCACTCACTCTGACCTTGACCGAATACTGATCAGTGTTGGGTGGCGGCGATCCGGCTTTTCGAAGGAAATCTTCCAAGCCCGCCCGGGCGCGTTCCATCGCTTTCTGCATCGCAGGGTCCTCATCACTGAATTCGACCGCACTGTCCTTCTTGGCCTTGTCAGTGAACGATTGCGAGAATGCAGAGGGGGATATCAGGATCGCGAGCAGGGCGACACTCGGCACGACAAGTCGTTTCATACCAGCCTCCCAGAGCCTACGGCGTACTGCAGATGCGGTCAGTCCACTACTTCACGGGCATATTGAACTCGTCCTGACTGCAAATCAAGATCGTTCACGCATTCAGCATCTCACAGAACTGTTGTGCACACCCACGCCACCACCTCTAAGAGGAAGAATTTATCTGTTTTTGGTACTCTGCCAATATGTCCCCTCGCCGCCACACCCGCCCTGCTCGCCCTTACCATCCTCACCCAGTGAGGTCGATGGCACGCTTCGTTCATCGGCGGTGGCAGAATCTCTGCACGTTTCTCCGGGCCATCGGTCGAACGCCACCCGCGACAAGGCTGGGAATCAGCGCCCTCCTGCTTTTCGTCATCCTGCTAGGGATCAATTGGGCCTATCACACGTTTTATAAACCGACAGAATTGTTCTTTCCAGTAGAGAAGGCACTCAGCAAGAATCCTCGTCAGACGTGGCAAGAATACGGCGCGTTGTTCGAGACACATTCGACCGCAATTATCACACCTGACCTGCTCGCGGCCTTGGCTCAAGCCGAGGGCTCCGGTAATCCTGTGGCACGAACCTACTGGCGGTGGCGCGTCGTCTCCTCAAATCCACTGGAGTGGTATCAACCGGCCTCGACGGCAGTCGGCATGTTTCAAATCACCGACGGCACGTTTCACGAAGGGAAGCGCTACTGTATCCACAACCATGTCGTCGTTGAAGACGGGCCCTGGCACAACCTCAACTCCTGTTGGTTCAATGGCCTCTACACCAGAGTCATCCCAGGCCACGCGATCGAGCTGACCGCCGCGCTTCTCGACCGTCATGTGGCAAAACTGGTGGGAGAGCGACCGGCGACGTTTCAGCAAAAGCAGGACCTGGCCGCGGTCATCCATCTCTGCGGTGCCGGGACGGGCCGTGACTATGCAAAGCGGAACTTTCGTCTCATGCCCCACCAACGCTGCGGCGACCACGATGTGAGAACCTATCTGCTGAAGATTCAGACATTCAAACAGCAGTTTGTTGCACTGAAGTCATAAGTGCGTGCCGAGATACACAGAATAGAAGACGGGTGCAGCTCGGGGCCGTGTGACGGTTGGAGGTTCTCACCCCGACACGAACGGAGCCCCCCAACAATCCTCGTGCGCCATGAAGAGCGAATGCATATCTGCACCATTCGCGCAGTGCCCTTCCAAGATGATCAAGAGAGTCACTCCATCACGCTATGGAGCGCTCTAGTGACGACGCCACCTCTCGCATGTGACTGAGGTATTCATGGTATGGTGGCCGCGGCAATGTGCCACTGTTGTGCGAGGGTGGCTCTTCATGAATTCAGACGGACCGAAAGTATTACGGAAGACGGTCTTGGCCGGTGCAATCGGTAATGTGCTGGAGTGGTATGACTTTGCCCTCTTTGGATACTTCGCGCCGGTCTTGTCTCGTCTCTTCTTTCCTGCGTCGGATCCGTCGTTGTCATTAATCGCCACCTTCGGTGTGTTCGCCGTCGGCTTTCTGGCCAGACCACTGGGTGCGCTGCTGTTTGGGTACTGGGGTGATACTAGGGGCCGACGGGCGGCCTTGGCCTGGTCCATAATTTTAATGGCGTTGCCCACCTGCTTGGTTGGCATGTTGCCGACCTATGCTCAGATTGGTCTTGCCGCACCGCTCATACTCACCATGCTGCGCTTTCTTCAGGGTCTCTCGGTCGGTGGAGAATTCACAGGGTCCGTTACCTTCCTTGTTGAGCATGCCGCACCGACCGAACGAGGCTATATCGGCAGTTGGGCGGGCTTCAGCGCACAGATCGGCGCGTTGTTAGGCTCTGGTGTCGGGACCGTGGCCACGCTAAACCTCTCATCGGAGGCACTCCAAGAATGGGGATGGCGCATCCCGTTTGTGGCCGGAAGTGTCATCGCGTTGGTCGGCTGGTATCTTCGACGGCGCATTCCAGAGTCGCCGGCTTTTGAACAGCTGCAACAATCCGGTGTGGTGTCGTCCTCACCCGTCCGTGAGTTGTTCACATCGCACCGTGCGCCGCTCCTACAAGTAATCGGTCTCGTCTTGTTACATGGTGTTGGGTTTTACATCTTCTATGTGTTTCTCCCCACCTATCTAACCAAAGTGACCGACCTCCCGATGGGAACAACACTGCTGATCAACACCCTGTGCATGGCACTGTTGGCGATGCTGATTCCGTGCATGGGCAAGCTGTCCGATCGAGTTGGGCATCGATGGGTACTGGCTGCCGGCGCCGCAGGTCTGGCCCTTAGTACAGTCCCGTTCTTTTCTTGGCTGAGCAGCGGTCATCTCGTGCTGATCGTCACGGCCCAAGTCCTGACTACCGTGTTCGTGTCAGCCTATATGGGTCCGTTCTTTGCCATCGTGGCGACGCTCTTTCCGGTCGCGAGCCGTTACACGGGCCTCTCGATTTCGTACAATATTGCTTCGGCTCTGTTCGGCGGCACTGCCCCGTTGATGGCCACGGTGATCATGGAACGGAGTGGGAGTGTGCTTGCCCCTGGATGGTATGTCAGCCTGTGCGCCGTCCTGTCGTTGATCGCACTGTCCACGATTCGGGAAGAGAAGAAAGAGACCGCCGAGGTTCCAGCCGGCACTCATTGACAACGGCAACTAGGCATACGGTCTCTCTTATGAGAGACGCTGTAGGCGTCATGATCGATCAGACGATCCAATCACCCACCCTTTCCGGGCCACCTGTCTCGCGTTGGTGGGGATGTTTCCCCGACCTTCGCCGCGACACCCTTGGCTTCCTCATACATTGTCAAACCTATGGTGACGTGGTCAAACTTCCGATGGGCCTTGTCGTTGAACTGCTCTTGCGGCAGCGTGACGCCGCCATGTATGTGCTGAACCATCCCACCGATGTGAAACATGTACTCGTGACCAATCAAGATAATTATCGAAAGGCACCCGTCCCCCCGGTTGAATCGCGCATCTTTGGTCAGGGCGTGCTTCACACGGAAGGCGAAATCCATCGCCGTCAGCGACGGTTACTCCTACCCTTCTTTCATGGAAATCATGTTACCGCTTACACCGACCTCATCACGAGCCAGGCTCGCGACCGTGTGGCTCTGTGGCAGGATGGAACGACGGTTGACATCGGACAGGAAATGGCCCACCTTACCCTGTCGGTGATCTGGCGCCTGCTTTTTAGTCAGGACGTGAGGTCCGAGAGCGACCGCATCCGTGACGCCATTTCAGCCGGTCAAAGTCTCATCAAGCTCCAATATGATTCCCTCCTCGCCAGTGTGACCCCGCTCTGGGTTCCCATCCCACGACATCGTCGGTTCACCCGTAGCTTCCGCATGATCGAAGAGAGGCTGTTCCGATTGATTCATGAACGACGGATGGCTTCCGAGCCACATGACGACGTGTTATCCCTCTTGTTGAGCGCAACCGATAAGGAAGGCTGTCCACTAAGCGATGAGGAGATTCGTGACGAACTCATGACGTTTTTGCTAGCCGGTCATGAAACCACCGCCAACGCGCTGACTTGGACGTGGTTTCTCCTGTCGCAATTTCGATCGCTTCAAGAACGACTGACGCAAGGACTGAACGAAGTCTTGGGAGATCGGCTACCTGACGCCGCAGATCTCCCTCGCTTGCGCTACATGAAGATGATCTGGGATGAGTCACTACGCCTCTACCCTCCGGCTTGGACGCTTCACACCCGTCTTGCCCATGCGCAGGACCGACTTCCATCCGGGGCAGTCCTTCCGCCAGGAGCCTGGGTCTTCGTCAGCCCCTGGAGCTTGCACCGCAATCCTCGTTGGTTTCCTTATCCTCACCGATTCGATCCTGAGCGGTTTTCAGAAGAGGCACAACGAACTCGTCCACCGTTCAGCTACATCCCGTTCGGCGCCGGTGGACGGCGGTGCCTCGGAGAGTCCTTCGCGGAGATGGAAGGCCTGTTGATTCTGGCGACCATTGCCTCCATGGTACGTCTGGACCTAGTTGACGGACAGAGGATCCAGCCAGATCCCCTCATGACGTTGCGCCCTAATGTTCCGATACATATGACAGTTCAGCGGAGCAGACTGACGGAACCGCAGCCCATCGTGACCTAGACCAATCCCCTCCCTCCCCGTACTAGGCATCCCGGTGTCGATATGGTACAACCGCGTCCGATTATTGTCGGTGTTCAAAGACAGGTGCTGGCTTGATGAAGAATTCCGCTGTGCCCTCTGCTTGGTTCAGCGTAGGGATTATCACCTGCCTTCTCGTGTTATCGGGATGTCTTTCGCCCATCACCCTGACTCGAGCCGTGATCGCCTATGATGATGCCATCACCGAGTCACAATCCAAGCAGCTGCTTGTGAACATTGCCCGGGCGCAGCACCATCAGCCGATTCACTTTACCGGTGTTTCCAATGTCGCGGCGACCTTCGATTTTCGTTTCACGGCCGGCGCCACACCCGCTCTCACGGGAGACGCCAGCCGCACGATTTTGCCAGTCATCGGCGGAAGCGTGGCCGAGAACCCGACCATCAGTATCGCTCCGATCGAGGGGGAAGAGTTTACCAAACGCTTGCTCACGCCGTTCCATGAAGCCAAGCTGACACTGCTCCTGCGGCAGGGGATCGATATCGATCTCCTGCTTCGGCTGATGGCCAAAGAGCTCCGAGTCAATCATCACGACGGGGCCATCGCCTATCGGAATAGTCCGTCCGACAAGGTCGGCTACGAGATGTTCAGGCGGGTGGTCCTCCATCTCTCGTCCATTCAAGACCACAACAGCCTTTACGTTGAGCCGCTGAGCATCGAACGAAGTTGGACGATTCCCGCCGACTCGGTCACGGCGGAAGGATTCAAAACCCTCGAACAGGAATATCGGGTGGTCTATAACGCGAAAGACAAGACCTTCACGTTGCGGAAACAGGTCGAAGGCGGCACGCTGATCACGAACTACGACCCGAATCTACTGTCCCATGAAGAACGGACCCGCTTGCAGAACGAAAACGAACAGGGACTCCCGCACGACGTGACGTTTGACATTCGCCCTGGGCACTATGGCGGTGACTGGCCGCTGAAGGGAGACTTTCGGCTACGCAGCTTCAATGCCATACTCAACTTTCTGGGACTCTCCCTCGCTGAAGAGCCGGAATACCATATTGAGAAAGACAGCCGCACGCCTGAGGTGATGGAGAATCCGGTCAAGACGATGGACCTGATCCTGTCGCCGTCAGCTCCGTCTGGGCTGGATCTCGTCATGAAATCCCACCGGAACTACTATGCCGTCAATACGACCGGACCACAGGCACGCTGGAACCGTGAGGCCTTCAAGCTCCTGTCGCAGCTGTTTCAGATGACGGTCACGGAGATCTCACGCGCCGGCGTGCCCAGCATTACCATCGCCAAATAGTCTGGCAAGATCCGATGTGGTGGAGAGGGCTGGTCTGGTCCCGACTACGCGTCGACTCGATCCAGGTTCGGCTTCGGCGGACGGCGGCTGATCAAATACATGATGGCGGGAAAGAGCATGGTGGTGCCAGGGAAAATCAATCGGTACCCCCACCAGGGCAAGGTCGGCTTGAAGAATCCCAGGCCAAGGGTCAACAAAATCGACGCCACGATTCCAAAGACGTAGGCCGGAACAAGCGTCGTAGAATGATGCTCGCTTCGTTGCCTGGATGCTGCGATGAACCCCTTGATGAGGATATAGAGGGAGAAAATGATACAGGCGGTCCCATAATACACTGCGTACTCTTGCATAACCCTGACCTCGTTCTGAGCTCAAGTGCGTTGTTCGACAGATACTGTATAGCGTATCGCCTCCACTGTTGTCGAGTTGCCTCCCGCGGGCTTGCCTTTCATTGGCGATTTCTTCACGATCCATACGCTGGTCATTGATCCTAAAGATGCCGTGCTCTCCACTGACAATGGAGCGACACCTCCATGTCTTTGTCCTACCCGGCGAGCTGGTCGCGTCACCAAGGCTGACGAGACCTGCTCTCGGCGGCATGCCCGCGCTCTGCATCAATCCCAAGAGCTTTGTCCAGGATGTGTGTCAAAGGACGACGACCTCCGGCAACGCTGTTGCTGGAGGTCGTCTGAAAGACTGCAGAGCTCCCATGCGTTGTGGAACAGAGCTGATAGGTCTAGTATGGCCCAGCTGTCGTGGATTCAACTGCTTCCTTGGCCTTCTTCTGGGCCTTACCTTTCTTTGCCTTTGCGGCATTCTTCATCTCCTGCCTCTCGGCCTTGAGCGCATCTCGCTTCGTTTTCATCTCGGATTTCATCTGCTCTCGTTTGGCCTTCAGCTCATCCTTCATCTGATCTCTCTTGGCTTTAAAGTTCTCCTTCATCTGCTCATGCTCAGACGCCATGTCGCCCTTAGCCTCACTGGCCATTGAACCCATGTCCTGCTTCAAATCGGAACCGAGGTTCGTGAGCTCGTCCGCCATGACCAAGGAACCACCTCCGATGACGAGTGCGGATGCCACTGCCGATACGAGAATGAAACGCATGGATAACCCTCCCCTGAAATAGGTTATTTCAATATGACCAGCGCCAGGAACCAGCCCCCCGTCTAGGGCTATCGTGAGACAAGTTTTCTGGCAACCAATTTCGCGGTTTTAGACTCAGGAATCTTGCTGGACATACAGAAACGCCAGGTGAGAAATGGGGCACAAAAACCACGGCCTCCAGTAGGTTGTCCCCTGGAGGCCGCGTAAGGGCTGCGCTTTTTTGACGCACACCCGGTGCTTTCACATGAACACAAGCTCTATGGCCTGATCTCCCACAGCAAATACACTAACCCGACCGCAATAGCTGATACCACGACGAAATGCATGCACATCCTCCCTACGATTGATTGTTGTACCGTTTCCAACGCCGGAACCCAGCGCCTAGGCTAGGGGTATCGCGAGATGGGTTTTCTGGCAACTGATTTCAAGATTTGTGACATGCGGTATTCAGCGATGCTGAACATGAGACAATGTTGACCAGCGCGCCGGACAGCCACGCGCTGAGATCCCTATTGCCGAACAGGACGGTGTGCTGACCAGCCACAATGAGTGCAGTGAAAAGGACTCAGAGGATGAGTGGAGGAAGAACAGGGATTGTAGACATCATTCGACTTTTCTCCCCATCAGGGTCTTCCCCTACCAGCTCTGTGCCCAAGCCGGTGCCGGCGTACGAGTCGGCTCAAGATTCGAGAGATCCGCTTCAAAGAGAATTTCCGGACTATCGCCTTCAAGGTTTCGTATTTGCAGCCGGCCCGTTCGTGTCGCCACGAGCAGCTGCCCTTCCCGACTCCAATCGGCCCACTGAAGTTCATCCAAGAGTTCGAGCTCGCCGTTGGACTCCAGCGAGTACCGGACTCTCAGCCCATCAACGGATTGGTCGATACCAAAATCACCTCCCGCAAACCCCACGCTTTCCACACAGAGCACTCGTGCCCCATGCGGCTGGGGTTTTCGCATGCGCGCGTTGCGTTGCACATCCCAGGCATCTCCGGGATCACGGATCGGCGAGTCCTCCGCTTCACTCCATCCTCGTCGTCGTTCGTTGGCAAATTGAACAACCGGGATAGAGCGTAGCCTGTAGGGAATCGGGAGCTTCTCCATCTGCCGATCGTCACGACTACTATCTTCTGTGAAGTAGTAACCACGAGTCCAAGTCCCACAGGTGGCGAATGCATGAAGTGCCGTCAGCCACGGAAGTTTCGACAGGGCGACATACGCCTCGCCATGTTGCCATGTGGCGCTCGGTTTATGTGCAAAGTAGCAGAGGTACTGTCCGTCTGGAGAAAGATCGGATCGCCGCGGAAAGATGCGACCGCCGAGCCAGGCCCCGGGTTCATATCGGCCCGCAGCGAGATCCCACCGCCCCACATGCGCCCAGTTACTCGGTCCCCGACAAAACACAGCCACCACCGGCGCCTGAGTTGCTGGAATGCAGTACATACGAGGAGGGACCGCTTGTGTCATGCTCGATCAACTTTCGACAGCGGTTCAGTCATGAACAGCACCGAGCATCCTGAGGGTCCACCACGACCCAATGACGACGGCGACCGCACAGAAGATGAGGGTAACGCCAAGGAACTGGAGCAACCTGCCTCGTGACGCTGCTGCCTCTCCCTCCAGTATAGCCGTATCGCGCAAGACCGTTGCGCCGGGAGGAGGAAATCGCAGGGTACGCCGGACACGCCTCCCCCACCACCAGAAATGACAGCCGGCCAGGGCGATCACGACCATTCCGATTCCCACGCTCCAGCTGAAAACCGTCGTGAGGGATTCTCGGACGGCCTCAACAGGCACGCTTCGCACGTCTTCGATCCATGACTCAAACTGAACCGAGAGCACAACACCTCCGAACAATATCCCGGCAAGTGCGAGGATCGCGAACTTTCGGCTACGACTATCAGCTCGTTGAATATCTGCCATGCCGAGCACCGCGGGTTCTTGCACTTGCAGAACAATGATTGGGAGATCACACCTGTTCTGAGACGAATCTTGCCGGGCCAATCCGCGATCGGCAAGCAAGAGATGGAAATGTGCAGACGTAGCGGTGTTGAGATCAGCGGTCCTAATAGTGCGCTCGACGGGATTATGGCATGACCACCAACTTGCTGAACTCTTCACGCGCCGCAGTCACGATGGCTGACGGAGCCTTGTCTGGGCTCCCGGCATCAAACGGTGGTTGGGGATCGTACTCAATGAGTAGCTGGATGAGTTGCGCCGCATCGGCGCCAAACTCTTCCGCGATCAGAGTGAGTGCCATGTCGATCCCTGAGGAAACCCCGGCGGCCGTGACAACCTTGCCGTCGCAGACGACACGTGCTTTAGTCGGAATGGCACCAAATTGTTGCAAGATATCGTGGGCGAGCCAATGCGTCGTGGCCTTCAGCCCCTGCAGCACGCCCGCGGCTGCCAGTCCTAAGGCGCCGGTACAGACCGATGTGGTCCACTTGGTCGTGCGGTGTACCTGCGCTATCCATTCGAGAACCAGCTGATCCCCCATCACCGCTTGTGGAAAAGCCGTGCCTGGTACCACCAGGATATCGGGGCTGGTGGTATCATCAAGCGAATAGTCTGCCGTTAGGCGGAGTCTTCCAAAATCGGTCCGCTTCACGCCCTTCTCACGCGCCACGAAGCGCACGTCGGTTGCGAGTGTCGGCGCCTGAAAGACTTCGTAGGGCCCGATTGCATCGAGTGCCGTCATGCCGTCGTACAGCAATATCGCCACTTGCAACTTCTTCTCAGGAGTCATCATCACCTCTCTTGGTCCTCAATGACTATTAAACGGCCTGTTCAACCTACATAGGCATATACCTACGTGAACATGGAGGTAGTATAATGGAACTCATGCGTCGGATCATTGCCTTTGTCGCCATCCTGGTGGGAACCATCGGGCCGAGCCTATTGCTCGCCGGTGGGGAGGAACCCTCTCAACAACCGAGTCCACAGGAACGCCTGAATCAGGTATTGGATTTTGAAGGCGGCACAACAGTCTATAAGGATCGGAAAGGAAATGTAGAGAGCACAATCAATCTGCCGGGCGGGGAACAGATCATCACGGTACAGCCACCCCAGGGTGCTGGGATCAACCTTGGCCCTCCCCTTCAATTAAACAATCAGACGCTCCAGTTTCCTCCTCAACCTCCCGTTCCCGCTCTACCACCACCTCCCGACTTTCCACAGAGGGCTCGGTAGCCGTAACTGTGCTTCTCGCTCCGCATCCTGTCGCAGGAGCTCACCCTCTTACCTTTCAGCTTGACGATTACTTTGCGTGCACGGCATACTCGGAAATCCATGCGTGCCATTGCCACCATCATGCTTCTCGCAACTCTTGCCCTTCCTCTTGGAGAAGGAGCAGCATTTGCCCCACTCGACAACAAAGACCTGAATGCACTCCAGGCCCAGGCCATGCAAGGAGATGCGGAGGCACAGAATCGACTCGGGGAACTGTATGCCAAAGGAAGAGGCGTACCACAAGATTATACCCAAGCGCGAGCGTGGTACGAAAAAGCGGCTGAAAAGGGTCACCCACTGGCGCAAAATAACCTTGCGGAATTGTATTTCGCAGGGCTAGGAGGCCCACCGGACTATGTGCGGGCCTATATGTGGGTGAGTCTTGCCGCCACACACATGCAGGGTGAGGAAAAGAAGCAGGCGGAAGAAAATCGGGAGGATGTCGCCCAGCGTATGTCGCCCGCCCAGGTCACAGAAGCCAAGCGGCTCTCGGAACAGTGCCGGACAAAGAAGTTCAAGGGGTGCTGAGATTCACTCGGCTGCCTCTGTGCTTACCGTTTCACGATCCCATCAACTCTCACACTCAACAACACACGTAACTCTCTGCCGGACGTTGAGCAAGCCGCTGGCGGATATTGCCAACAACCTGCTAACCAGGTAATCGGTACAGACGGCAGCTGAGCGAGTTACGAGACGCGGGTGTTGCCATGCATCCGACTGAAGACGTCCCAGTCGAACTGTTTCGGCATAACTGCGTGGAGTGGAATCGGGCTGATTGATCCCCGTTCACGGTAGGCCAAGAGACACCCGACAATGTCCTCAGGCGATTCGATCAGCCGGTGCACCACTTCATGGGCAAGATGCTGGGCAATCGCCTTGTCCTCCGGTATTGGCCGGGCACCCCGGAGCGTGTGGCCAAGAATAGTGGCTTTGGTGGCCGGCGTGAGCGGATAGTGATCAGGCCGCGGCTGTCGTTGCGGCCATCCCGCAATCACCCCGGCCACATAGTCCACCAGCCCATGGACGCCACCGTCCTTATGATGACGGTGCGGTGTACGTTCGGCGACGACGAAGAGGTGGCTTTTGTTCGGCACTCCCAATGTCCGCTTCAGCGTCCCAAGGATCACCTCATCGATATAGGTGTTTGGGTCGGGATGCTCATTGACCAACAACCCCTCGGCTCTCGCCTGATAGGCACAGGCCAACGCAAGATGACCTGACCCAGCGCCCATGATCTCCACGAAAAACACACTGCCCATCGCCGCGCTGGTAGCTTTGAGAGATTCGATGGACTGATCCGCCAACGTCACGGCGGACTGAAACCCGAGAGCGATGGTTCCTTCGAGATTATTGTCGATGCTGCCCGGCATGCCAACCACCTGCACGCCGAATTCTTCGTAAATAGCGCGAGCGCCCCGCATGCTGCCGTCCCCTCCCAGCACAATCAGTGCACCATCACGCACGTAGGGTTCCAGGTGGCGCATGGCTACCTGCTGCACGGTCTCCTGTTTGAACTCCTCGAAGCGGCTGCTGCCGATGGGACTGCTGGGATGGCTGCCCATGCCGCGAGTATGTTCATCGGTGACACGTTCGATCCAATTGTTGGCCAGGCCCAGATAGCCATGCCGAACAAAATAGACCTCCAATCCCATGCGTTGGCCTGTCACATGCAATTCTTTGAGCGCGGCGCCGGCGCCGGCAAAATCACCTCCGGAGACAAGCGCCACGATCCGCTTGAGGGATCGAGGTTTGAGTGTCACGCGATCTTTTCTCGTGGCCTCCACTGTCACCCAGGTATTACGGGCGACTCGTTCCCGCTCGGACAGCCCGACCGCTGTTGAGTAGCCGGACATCCGTCCCTGTTCGACCGTGAGTAGCACCACATTGTCTTGGCTTTCCTTGTAGTCGCTGAACTCACTGAACGCTTCATGGAACGGACGTGGGTCCAAATAGATCATTAAGGCCCGCAGGGTGGAACTGTGAGTATAGAGACAGGCGACTCGCCCCTTCTGCGCAGAGCCCAACCGGTGGAGCCCATCGATGACGTCGGCATAGAGGTCGAAGAATGAATTGCCATCGGGATAACAATAGAGCGGATCTTTCATCAGCCGCTTGGCCGTCGAGGTCTCCACGCCGAAGGCCTGCGCGGCTTCTTCGATCTCCACCGACTTCTCTAATCCCGTGACCCAGCCGAAATCCGACGATTCAAGTGCCAGCTCGGCAATCGGTTCGGCTGCGGACGCACCTTGGAGCAGCGCCGTAGACACCCGTTCGTACAGCTGCCTGGTATTCGGGCTGCGGCTGATGCAATGGAGGAAGGTTCGTGGATCGAGGTAATTCGCAAGATGCAGAAAATCCAGCTGCTGTCCCACGAGGCCGATCATGTGGGCGAGCGCTGCCCCGACCGCATCGGCTTTGGCAACACCTCGTTCGCGGTCTAATTGGTTTGGTAAGCGGCATCCGACACGATGGGTCTTGCTGTCAACCTGTGACACACCGTGACGCATGGTGAGGAACAGCGTCCGGTCTCCAAGGTCCCGTGGCAATAACCAAAACCGGTCGTCGCCCAGTTCCAGAACAATCCGGCCTTCCGCCAGCGTGGGTGTCAGCTGCGAGCGAGGTACAATGGCGACCGGGCGCCGATAGGTCGGTTTGGCCACCGACCCGATTGCAGCTCGGAGCAGCGGCTGCAGCGAGCCTTCCGCCAGAAGAGCGTTCCATGCTGCAAAAAATACTAGTTGGTCATCGATGAGGCTTTCCCGGGCCGACTGGTACACTTCGGCAGTTGCAAAGCCGGCCTTGGAACGTTCGACGAATGAGCGAAGTTGTTCCATCTTCGTGTGGACGCGGTCAAAGTCATTCCCAGGCACTTCTACATGTCGGGGTTGGACGAGTCCACGTTCCGACGCTCGGCGCGCGAGAGCACGACCATAGACAAGGAGTCCTTCAACAGTGACAAAATCTAGGGGGTGGCTCATAACAGGTCGTTATTCCAGCAAACGGTCAACACCTATCGTCCATCTTCATGGCTGTCATGATGGTAGACCAATCCATACAGCTCGGCAAGAGACGAACGCCGAAGGGGTCAAAAAATTCTCCCGGTAGCCATATTCGCTCATTCGATCCAAATATTGATCCATCATTATCAGGATACCCGCCGATTGTATTACGCCGTCGCTGGAGCAATGTCGCACACAACGCAAACAGTGACTGAAGTAGGACATGTATTAGACAATGAGCTTTGAGAGTCTCTTCGGTCTGACGATGCCGACACTGATCATCCAGGATCGCCCGGCGGCATCCCCCATGGATCGGATGTTGAAACCAACCGTTACGGCACGCGAGCCTGCCCTCGTTATAAACCTGGACGTCCGTATCGCGTTCCTAAGTGAAGGGCCAGCATGGCCTATATCGATGATGACTCGGAGCGAGCAGTACAAGGCGGTTGAGAGCGGCTCTCAAATGTGTGATCACAAGACACGACCCCATGCTCGAACTATAGCCACACTGCCTGAGACCCATTCTAGAGAGATGCCTCAATCTCATCTCGAAGGCTTGCGAATGTTACAGCTTTGCCTCTGAAGCGGACACGTTGATGAGGAATATTGCACATAAACCATTTTACGGATTCGAAGCGAAGGAGAGTTTTCCACACTGTGTCAAACACCTTTAGTAAGTCCCTTCGATCTATTCGTGTTGGAATAACTGATAGTTTCAGCGCCTTTGTTCGTCGCGCAAGAGGATCGACACGACGTTGGTACTTTGTGTCTCCGTATGCCGGGTGAAGTATTGCATCTTTTAGTACCATTGGTACTGGACCACCCCACTCATATTTGATCTCCCAAAGATGAGCGTGCATTAGAATGTCACGCAGTACATAAACGTCGCGTAGAGCTTCCCTGTGCCGAAGCCTTGGAAAAACAGATAAGACGATATCAATAGCGTTTCGCTTTAAAACAGGCTCTGGCTTTGGACAAGGTAGTAAAGTGGACCCCTCTGTCAAGACAGATGTCATCCGAGTTTAAGCTACGCCCATCGTTTCAATCGCCGCGGAGCAGCGCTGCCCTGTCCTTAC
>LNFM01002274.1_pt1 | contig 135665 bp, 130 predicted proteins | sample 596031 | NCBI WGS metagenome assembly LNFM01 (sample SAMN04254537, study PRJNA301005) | activated carbon metagenome | isolation source: dual media filters at the Ann Arbor, Michigan drinking water treatment plant | place: USA: Ann Arbor | reverse complement strand
TCTTGAACAGCACCGCCTTGCCTTCCATCACCGGCTTGGCCGCCAGCGGGCCGATGTCGCCCAGGCCCAGCACCGCGGTGCCGTTGGTGACCACACCCACCAGGTTGCCGCGTGCGGTGTAGCGAAAGGCATTCGCCGGGTCGGCGACGATTTCTTCGCAGGCCGCCGCCACGCCCGGGCTGTAGGCCAGCGCCAGGTCGTGCTGGTTGATCATCTGCTTGGTGGCGGTGACCTGCAGCTTGCCGGGTGTCGGAAACTCGTGGTACTCCAGCGCAGCACGGCGCAGCTCGGCGGCCCGGTCGTGGGATTTCTCTGGCGCAGCGGGCGCGGACTGGTCGGTTGGCGGGCCCTCTTTCGGGGCCTGGGGCTTGTCGGTCGAGCTGGGCATCGGAACGGTCTCCTTCATGGGCGCGCTGAGCCGACAGCGGGCGGGCGCGGATTGTAGGCGTGCAGTGTCCGCGCGAAGGCCGCCCGGGCCCATGCGAGAAACTGCGTAGCGGCGCAAGCGCCGGTGCAGCCAATACTGCGCTGACCGGGCTGCCCAGTGTGCAGCTGCCGGCACGTGCTGCATGGACACCGCCACCCTGGATTCAGTCACCCCCGAAGCCCTGGCGCGACCGCGCCGGCTGCGCCGTGCCTTGTTGTGGTCCTTGCTGGTGGCACTGCTGCTGGTGGCGCAGACGCTGCTGGTGGCGCTGACCATCAACTACGAAGAAGGCCGAGAACAAGCCGGCGTCGAGAATGCTGCTTTCGAGGCCGCCGCCGAGTTCCGCCGCGAGATGCTGCGCCGGATGCAGCAGCTGCAGACCCTGGCCTTCACCGAGCAGGCCGATGCGGCGTGGCAGCAGGAAGCCGCGGCCTTGCTGCGCTCACGCACGGGCCTGGAACGCATCGAGTGGCGGGACTTGAATCTCGGCGTGCAGGCCGCGGTCGACACCCCGTTCACCCCGGTGCTGTTCAGCCAGATGCCGCGCCCGTCGCTCAGCCTGGAGGCCGAGCTGGCCTGCACGCAGGCACAGCGCAGCAGCGCGCCGAGTTTTTCGCGCTCGTACTTCGTGCCGCTGCCCGAAGGGCTGGGGGTGGAAGTGATGGACCTGTGTGTGCCAGTGCAACGTGCCGGGCGCGCGTCGGGTTTCCTGGTGGGCAGCTTCACGTTGACACGCGTGCTGGACGCGGTGCTGACGGCACGCGAAGCGCGTCGTCACGAATATTCGATCGTCGAGGCCGACGGCACCCGCCTGGCCCGTGCCGGGCTGTCGCGTGGTGCCGGTGTCTACGTGGCGCAGCAGGTGGTGGACCTGCCCGGCGCCACCTTGCAGATGCGCGCCGACAGCGCCGCCGGCCGCCCCAGCCTGTTGCCCAACGTGACGACGGCACTGGTGATGGGTCTGTCGCTGGCGCTGTTTGCCGTGGTGCTGCTGCTGGCGCGCGACGTGCGCCGCCGCGCCGAAGCCGAACGTGGCCTGGCCGAGGCGCTGGCCTTTCGCAATGCGATGGAAGACTCGTTGCCCACCGGTCTGCGCGCGCGTGACCTTCAAGGTGCCGTGACCTACGCCAACCCGGCGTTCTGCGCCATGGTGGGCTTCACGCAGGAAGAGCTGCGCAGCTTTGCCAAGGTGACTGGCATGCCACCCTATTGGCCCCCGGAGTTTTCGGCCGAATACCAGCGTCGCCAGACTTTGCGCCTGGGCGGCCATGGGCGCAGCACGACCGAGTCGCGCGAAGGTTTCGAAACCGTCTTCATGCGCAAAAACGGCGAGCGCTTCCCGGTCATGATCTACGAAGCGCCGCTGGTCGACGGCGAAGGCCGCCACACCGGCTGGATGAGCGCAGCCATGGACCTGAGCGCGCAGCGCCGTGTCGAAGAAATCTCGCGCCAGCAGCAAGACCGCCTGCAAGCCAGCGCGCGCCTGGCCACGGTGGGCGAAATGGCTTCATTGCTGAGCCACGAACTGAACCAGCCGCTGGCGGCCATTGCCAGCTACGCCAGCGGCTCGCTGAACCTGATCGAAAGCCCCGACGCCGAAACCCCGGCCATGTTGCAGCAGGCGCTGACCCGCATCGCCGAGCAGGCTGACCGCGCGGGCCGGGTCATCAAGAGCGTGCACGCCTTCGTGCGCCGCCGCGAGCAGCAGCACGAAACGATCAGCGCCGAGCTGCTGTTCGAGGCCGTGCTGCCGCTGGTGCGCCTGCAGGCCCGCAAGAGTGGCACGCGCATCGAGATCGACCTGCCACCCAGCGAGCCGGGCACAAAGCCGCCTCGTGTGCGCTGCGACCGCACGATGGTCGAGCAGGTGCTGCTGAACCTCAGCCGCAACGGCATCCAGGCCATGGAGACGGCCACCGAACTGGCCGACCGCGTGCTGGTGCTGCGTGCACGCCAGACCCACCCGCGCTGGGTCACGTTCACGGTCATCGACGCCGGCCCGGGCATTGCCCCCGAGGTGGCGGCCAAGCTCTTCACGCCGTTTTTCAGCACCCGCGCCGAAGGCATGGGCCTTGGACTGAGCCTGTGCCGCACGGTCATCGAACAACATGGCGGTGCGCTGGACTTCGGCCCCGGGCCCGGCAAACGCGGCACCGAGTTCCGCTTCACACTGCCCAGCCCCAAGGCGGCAGAAAGCGGCGAAACTCCGGCTTCTGCCGACAACACATGAACCCGAGTCATGGCCCTGGACCCCGCGCTTGGTATTCCGATGGTCTACCTGGTGGACGACGAAGACGTGGTGCGCGACGCACTGGCCTGGCTGCTGCGGTCGCGCCGGCTTTTGTCCGAAGGTTTTGCCAGCGCCGACGCTTTCGAGGCCTGGCTGGCCGAGCAGACGGCACCCGGGCGCGTGCCCTGGCCCTCTGCACCGTCTTGCCTGGTGCTGGACGTGCGCATGCCCGGCACCAGCGGCCTGGTGCTGTTCGAGCGGCTGGCCGAACAAGGCTTGAAGGCGCTGTTGCCGGTGATCTTTCTCACCGGCCATGGCGACGTGCCCACCGCCGTGGCGGCGGTCAAGCGTGGCGCTTTCGACTTCGTCGAGAAACCCTTCTCGAACAACAGCCTGGTCGACCGGGTCGAGCAGGCGCTGCAGCTCAGCGCCCAGGCGCTGCAGGAACGGCGTGGTCGCGACGTGCTGCGCCGCGCGCTGGCCGAGTTGACCGACCGTGAACGCGAGGTCATGCGCCTGGTGGTGGACGGCCGACCGAACAAGTTGATTGCCGACGAACTGGACATCAGCGTGCGCACGGTGGAAGTGCACCGCGCGCGGGTCTTCGACAAGATGAACGTGAAGAGCGCGGTCGAGCTGGCCAACTTGCTGGCCGGCGGGGAGCGCGGCTGATGTCGGAGAAGGCAGCGGAAAAGACGGTCGGTGAGTTCGAGCTCATCAGGCGCCATTTCTCACGAGAAAAGCGCAGCGCCGCCGTCGACCTGGGCGTGGGCGACGACTGCGCCTTGCTGCGTGTGGCGCCGGGCCAGCAGCTGGTGGTGTCCAGCGACATGCTGGTCGAGGGCCGCCACTTCCTGTCCACCGTCGCCCCCGAACGGCTGGGCCACAAGTCACTGGCCGTCAACCTGAGCGACCTGGCCGCCTGCGGCGCCGAGCCGCTGGCCTTCACGCTGGCGCTGGCGATGCCGCGTGGCGACGACCGCTTCGCGGCCGGCCTGGCACGTGGCCTCTTTGCGTTGGCCGACCAGCACGGCATCGAACTGGTGGGTGGCGACACCACCGCCGGTCCGCTGAACATCTGCATCACCGCGATGGGCCAGGTGCCTGTCGGCCAGGCCTTGCTGCGCAGTGGTGCCAAGCCGGGCGACGACTTGTGGGTCAGCGGCACGCTGGGCGACGCGCGCCTGGCGCTGGAGGTCTTTCGGGGCACCGTGGCGCTCGATGGCCACGCCTTCGAGCAGGTGCGGCGTGCGATGGAACTGCCCCAGCCGCGTGTGGCGCTGGGCCAGGCGCTGCGGGGTGTGGCCAGCAGCGCCATCGACCTCAGCGACGGCCTGCTGGGCGACCTGGGCCATGTGCTTCAGGCTTCCGGTGTGGGCGCCAACGTGTTTGTCGACACGATCCCGCGCAGCACGGTGCTGGCCGCGCAGGCGCCGGACCTGCAGCACACCTGCCTGCTGGCCGGTGGTGACGACTACGAGCTGCTGTTCAGCGCCGCGCCGGCACAGCGCCAGGCGGTGGCCGCCGCGGCGCGTGATGCAGGGGTGGCCGTGACCCGCATCGGTGCCTTGACCACCACCCCGGGTCTGCAGGTGGTGGACCGGCAAGGTGCGGTGTTGCCGCAGACCTGGTCCAGTTTCGACCATTTCAAGAGTTAGCCTCAACACCCGATGACCGTCGCTTCGCAAAGGGTCAGCGCCCGCTTCATGTTGCGTCACCCCGCGCACGGGCTGGCCTTGGGTTTTGGCAGTGGCCTGTCGCCCAAGGCGCCGGGCACGGTGGGCACCTTGTGGGCCTGGGTCTCTTTCCTGGTCTTCAGCCACTGGCTGGGGCCGGTGGGCTGGGGGCTGCTCATCGCGGCCGGCGCGCTGCTGGGTTGGTGGGCCTGCACCTTGACCGCCCGCAACCTGGGGGTGGCCGACCCCAGCGCCATCGTCTGGGACGAGGTCATCGCCTTCTGGTTTGTCTTGTGGGTGCTGATGCCCGCGTCGTGGCTGATGCAGCTGGCCGCTTTCGTGCTGTTCCGCTACTTCGATGCCGCCAAACCCGGACCCGTGGGCTGGGCCGACCGCCGCTTCAAACTGCAGCCGGGGCAGGCCATCGGCTGGCGGCAGGGGCTGGGCATCCTGCTGGACGACGGTGTGGCGGCGCTGTGCACGCTGTTGAGCCTGGCGGTGTGGGTGCGGATATGGAACTCCTGAGCTTCGAATTGACAGTGACGCAGCTGGCCGACGCCATGCGCCAACGCGGCTGGCGCATGGCCACGGCAGAAAGCTGCACCGGCGGCCTGGTGGCGGCGGCTTGCACCGCACTGGCCGGCAGCAGCGACTGGTTCGAACGCGGCTTCGTGACCTACACCAACGAAGCCAAGTCCCAATTGCTGGGCGTGGACGCGGCACTCTTCGACCGTGTGGGCGCGGTCAGCGAAGAAGTGGCGCGGGCGATGGTGCAAGGCGCGCTGAAGGCCGCACCGGTGCAGCTGGTGGTGGCCGTGACCGGCATCGCCGGGCCGGGTGGTGCGGTGCCGGGCAAGCCGGTGGGCACGGTGTGGCTGGCCTGGGGCACCGCCACCGGTGTGCGGGCCGAGCGCCTTCAGCTGCCGGGCGACCGCGACGCGGTGCGAAGCGCCAGCGTGATGGCCGCGCTGCAGGGCCTGATCAAGGCGGCGCAAACATGAAGGTGCTGCTGTGCGGTGACTTCACCGAAAGCGAGCGCGGGGACTGGCTGCAGGCCCTGTCTGCCGCCATGCCCGAAGCGCAGTGGCTCGACCTGGAGGCCGCACGCCAGGAGCCGGCCAGCGTGATGGCCGCCGTGGTGGCCAACCCACCACCCGGCAGCCTGCTCGGTCTGCCGGCCCTGCGCCTGATCCAGAGCCTGTGGGCCGGTGTCGACCGCCTGATGGCCGACCCCACCCTGCCAGCGGAAGTGCCGGTGGCGCGCATGGTGGACCCGGCGATGAACGCCGCCATGGCGCAGACCGCGCTGTGGGCCGTGCTGTCGCTGCACCGGGGGTTTTTTGCCTACGCGCGGCGCCAGCGTGAAGCGCGGTGGCTGCAGCACACACAGCGCCGTGCCGACGAAGTGCGGGTGCTGGTGCTGGGCCAGGGCCAGATGGGGCGGACGGCGGCACAGTCCATTGAACAGCAAGGTTATGCCGTGTCCACCTGGCGACGCGACGGCGCGCCACTGCAGCCCTTGCTGGCCACCGCCGACATCGTGATCAACCTGTTGCCCCTGACCGAGGTCACCCGCGGCCTGCTGAACCAGGATTTTTTTGCCGCGCTGCCGCCCAAGGCCAGCGTCGTGAACCTGGCGCGGGGTGCCCACGTGGTCGACGAACACCTGCTGGCGGCACTGGACAGCGGCCACCTGCGCCACGCCGTGCTGGATGTCTTCCACGTCGAACCCTTGCCGGTGGACCACCCCTACTGGCGGCACCCGCGCGTCACCGTGCTGCCGCACGCGGCGGCCAGCACCGACGCACGCAGTGCAGCGGCGGTGACGGTGGCCAACCTGCGTGCCGCGCGCGACGGCGGCGACTTGATGCACCGCGTGGAACGCGGACGCGGCTACTGAAAGGTCTTCAGGCGTGCAGCGCCAGGCGCACGCGGGTGCGCCCTTGCGATGAACTGGCCTGCAGCATGGTCAGCACCCAGCGCTTCAGCGCTGGCCAGGGTTCGTGCGGCCAGTCGGGGTGTTTCAGGCCCTTGGTGATGCCGTCGACGACGCTGGCCGCGTCCAGCAGGTGCGCCACCTGGTGCGTGGCCAGCAGCGGCAGCACCCGTTCGAAGAGTTTTTCCTTGACGCCCCAGACCCGCGCGTCTTTCAGCGCCAGCGGCAGCGGTTTGCCGGCTTCCATGGCCGCGTGGGCACGGGCCAGGGCGCGCACGTCTTCGGCCAGCGTCCAGTGCACCATGACCACCGATTCCCCTTCGGCCTGCAGACCGTCCAGCATGCGCAGCGCACGCGCGGTCTGGCCGGTCCAGATGGCATCGGCCAGTTTGCCGACGTCGTAACGCGCCACGTTCAGCACCGCGGCCTCGACCTGCTCGAAGCGCAGTTCACCGGCCGGGTGCAGCAGCGCCAGCTTCTGCAGTTCCTGGTGCGCAGCCAGCAGGTTGCCTTCGATGCGGTCGGCAAAAAAGGCCAGCGTGCGCTGGCCCTCTTCACCGTCGACCACCCGCTGGTTCTGTCGCGCCAGGCGTTGTGCCAGCCAGCCGGGCAGGGCATGGCGGGCCAGGGTTTCGACACGCAAGGTGACCCCCGCGGCGTCGAGCGCAGCGAACCAGGCCGCCTTGCTTTGCTGGTAGTCGAGCTTGGGCAAGGTGACGAGTGTCATCACCTCGTCGGGCAGGCGCTTGCAGACCTCGTCGCAGTAACGCTGCAAGGCTTCGCTGCCGTCCTTGCCGGGCTTGCCGCCGGGGATGCGGATCTCGATCAGCTGCTTGTCGGCAAACAGGCTCATGGCCTGCGCCGCGCCCAGCACGCCGCTCCAGTCGAAGTGCGCGCCGCTGACGGTGAACACCTGGCGCTCGGTGAAGCCCGCGGCACGCGCGGCCGCGCGGATGGCGTCGCCAGCCTCCTGCGCCAGCAGCGCTTCGTCGCCGTGGATGGTGTAGAGCGATCGCAGGCCGCGCGCGAGTGCGGTGTCGAGTTGCTCGGGGCGGATCTGCATGGTTGTCAGCGGCTCACACGGACACCGAAGCCAGCCGACGCATCACCTGCGCCACCACGTCGGACTGCAGGTCGCGGAACAGCTCGGCCTCTTCGGCCTCTTTGGCCAGCGCCGCGGTTTCGCTGTAGCTCATGTCGCGTGTGACCAGCAGTTCGGCGCGGGGAATCAGCTCGCGACCTCCTGCGGTGCGAACACGGAAGTTGAACTTCAGGCGCAGCTGAACTTCGCGCACCTGCGCGGCGGCGGTCGAAGCCACGACACTTTTTTCGCGCGCGTCGTCCAGGGCCTGCAGCACCACCTCGGCCTTGTCGGGTGTGTCCAGCACCTGCACCTGCTGTTCGAGCTGCCGCTTCAGTTCATCGGCCAGCGGCGAGCGCCGCGCAAAACCCACGAGCGCGATGCTGCGAAAGGACACCCTTGCCGGCTGGCGCAACTTGAAGCCGCAGCCGGCCAGCGCGACCGCCGCCAGCGGCGCGCCGGCCAGGCCCAGCAAGAACCGACGTCTAGACGACGACATTGACCAGCCGGCCCGGCACCACGATCACGTTCTTGGCCGGTTTGCCTTCGGAAAAGCGCGCGAACTCGGGCGACGTGAGCGCGGCCGCGGTCACCGTGGCGCGGTCGGCATCGGCCGGCACGCGGATCGAACCGCGCAGCTTGCCCGACACCTGCAGCATCAGTTCGATCTCGGCCTGCACCAGCGCCCCTTCGTCCACCGTGGGCCAGGGTGCGTCGATGATCTCGCCGTGGCGGGCTTCGTAGCCGAGTTCGCGCCACAGCGCGTGTGTGATGTGCGGTGCAGCCGGGTAAAGCACCCGAAGCAGGATGCCCATGGCTTCGGCGGCGGCGGCGCCGTCGGCCGGTGTGTCGGCCAGCTTGGCATCGTCGATGGCGTTGAGCATCTTCATCGCGCCCGAGACCACGGTGTTGTATTGCATGCGGTCGTAGTCGTGGCTCACCTGGCGCAGCAGCAGGTGCATCTCGCGGCGCAAGGTGGTGCCGGCCGGCGACAGTTCTTTGAAGTGGGTGCCGGCGGCAGCCACACGGCCCTGCACCCGCACCGCGCCCGACCACAAGCGGCGCAGGAAGCGGAAGCTGCCTTCGGCGCCGGAATCGGACCAGGCCGCGCTCTGGTCGGGCGGGCCGGCGAACATCGTGAACACCCGTGCGGTGTCGGCGCCGAACTTGGCGATGATGTCTTTCGGCTCGACGACATTGTTCTTGCTCTTGGACATCTTCTCGATGCCACCCAGCTGCACCGGCAGGCCGTCGGCACGGGCGGTGGCGCCGGTGGGGTGGCCCTTGTCGTCGTAGGCCACCTCGACTTCGCTGGGGTAGAACCAGCGTGTCTTGCCGCTGGCTTCTTCGCGGTAGAAACTCTCGTTGAGCAGCATGCCTTGCGTGAAGAGCTTGGTGAAGGGTTCGCTGAACTTCACCAGGCCCAGGTCACGCATGGCCTTGGTCCAGAACCGTGCGTACAGCAGGTGCAGCACCGCGTGTTCGATGCCGCCGATGTACTGGTCCATCGGCATCCAGTAGTCGTTGCGCTCGTCCACCATCGCATCGTTGCTGCCCGGGCAGCAGTAGCGCATGTAGTACCAGGCGCTGTCGACGAAGGTGTCCATCGTGTCGGTTTCGCGCCGCGCCGGCTTGCCACATTGCGGGCAGGCCACGTTCAGGAAAGACGCGCACTTGTTCAGCGGGTTGCCGCTGCCGTCGGGCACCAGGTCGGGCGGCAGGATGACCGGCAGGTCCTTTTCCGGCACCGGCACCGAGCCGCAGTCTGCGCAATGGATGATGGGGATCGGCGTGCCCCAGTAACGCTGGCGGCTGATGCCCCAGTCACGCAGGCGCCAGGTGGTTTTCTTTTCGCCCAGGCCCAGTTCGGCCAGCGCCGCGGCAATGGCGTTCACCGCCGCCTTGTGCGCCAGGCCGCTGTAGACACCGCTGTTGATGGTGAAGCCGCGTGATTTGTCGGCGTACCAGTCCTGCCACTTGTCGTAGTCGAAGTGCTCGCCGTCGATGTGGATGACCTGCTGAATGGGAATGCCGTACTTCTTGGCAAAGGCAAAGTCGCGTTCGTCATGCCCGGGCACGCCCATCACGGCGCCGTCGCCATAGCCCATCAGCACGTAGTTGCCCACCCAGACCGGAATCTGGCGGTCGTTCAGCGGGTGTTTCACCGTGAAGCCGGTGGGCATGCCTTCCTTTTCCTTCAAGGCCAGCTCGGCTTCGGTCGTGCCACCCTTCTTGCAGGCTTCGATGAAAGCGGCCAGCTTGGGCTGCGTGGCGGCAGCGTGGGTGGCCAGCGGGTGCTCGGGTGCCACGGCGCAGAAAGTCACGCCCTTGATGGTGTCGACCCGGGTCGTGAACACGAACATGCGGCCGCCCTGGATGGGCTGGCCGTCGTCGTCCTGGATCTGGTGCGTGAAGGCAAAACGCACACCTTCGCTCTTGCCGATCCAGTGTTCCTGCATCAGCCGCACCCGCTCGGGCCAGCCTTCCAGGTAGTGCAGGTGCGTGCTGTCGTTGACACCGGCCAGCAGTTCGTCGGCGTACTGCGTTATGGCCAGGTAGTAGCCCGGGATCTCGCGCTTTTCGACGATGGCATTGCTGCGCCAGCCACGGCCGTCCACCACCTGTTCGTTGGCCAGCACGGTCTGGTCGACCGGGTCCCAGTTGACGATCTGAGTCTTTTTGTAGGCGATGCCCTTTTCCAGCATCTTCAGGAAGAACCACTGGTTCCACTTGTAGTACTCGGGGTCGCAGGTGGCGAGTTCGCGACTCCAGTCGAAGGCCAGGCCGAGCGGCTTCATCTGGCTCTTCATGTCGGCGATGTTCGCGCGGGTCCACTTCTCGGGCGGTACGTTGTTGTCGATGGCGGCGTTTTCCGCCGGCAGGCCGAAGGCGTCCCAGCCCATCGGCATCAGCACGTTCATGCCCTTCATGCGCAGGTAGCGGCCCATCATGTCGCCGATGGTGTAGTTGCGCACATGGCCCATGTGCAGCTTGCCGCTGGGGTAGGGCAGCATGCTGCAGGCGTAGAACTTCTTGCGCGAGGTGTCTTCACTGACGCGGTGTGCGTCGGTGGCTTCCCAATGGGCCTGGGCGGCGGCTTCGACCTCGGCGGCGACGTATTTTTCGTTCATCCGCCGATTGTAGGGACGGCTACCTGGGCGGTGCTTCGGTCACAAGGCCTATGCGGCTCAGACCGGCTGCCTGCACCCAGCCGATGAGTTCGGCCACGCGGCCGTAGGGCACGCGGTGGTCTGCACGCAGTTGCACCTCGGTGTCGGGGTTGCGGCGCGCGGCGTCGCGGGCGCGGGCGGTGATGAGGGTCTGTGCCTGCGCCGGGTCGATCAGCTGTTCACCCAGGTAGAAACGGCCTTCGCTGTCGATGGCCAGCGCCACGACGGCCGGCGCGTCGCTGGTGCCGGCGGTGTCGGACTTGGGCAGGTCCAGCTTCAGGCTGCTGGCCATCAGCGGCGCGGTGATGATGAAGATCACCAGCAGCACGAGCATGACGTCGATCAGCGGCGTCATGTTGATCTCGCTCATCGGGCGTGAGCCCGCGTTCCGCTCGAGTCTGCCGAATGCCATGCTCAGCCCTTGCCGCCGTCGAGCATCATTTCCCGAAGGTCATGGGCGAAGCCTTCGAGCTCGGCTTCGCAAGCGGCCACCCACTTGCCGAACACGTTGTAGGCCAGCACCGCCGGCACCGCCACGGCAATGCCGGCGGCGGTCATGATCAGCGCTTCACCGATCGGCCCGCTGACCTTGTCCAGGCTGATGCTGCCGGCGGCCGACATGGCCGCCAGGGCGTGGTAGATGCCCCAGACCGTGCCGAACAGCCCCACGAAGGGCGCCGTGCTGCCCACGCTGGCCAGCAGCACCTGGCCAAACTGCAGGTGCGACAGGCCGCGGTGCAAGGCGTCGCGCAGGCGCCGGGTGAGTTGCGATTCGACCCGGCCGGCGGCTTCCAGCGTCTGCGCCAGCGGCTGCGCCGTGGCGGCGTCCAGCAGCGGGTGCAGCACGCCTTCGCGGTCCATCGCCAGCAGGCGTTCGCGGCCGGCGAGCAGGTCGGCCGCGTCCCAGAAAGCCGGCACAGCACGGGCGATGTCGGCACTGGCACGTTTGAGCACCCAGCCTTTCCAGAGGATGAGCACCCAGGCTGCCACCGACATCGCCAGCAGCAGCAGGGCCACCACTTGCCCGACGCCGTCGGTGCCGGCCCAGAACCGCTGCAGGCCTTGCATCTGCCGGTTCAGCTCAGGTTCAGCACGTCGGCCATGCCGTACAGGCCCGGCCCGCGCCCGGCCAGGAAGTGCGCCGCGCGCAGGCTGCCTTCGGCGTAGTTGGCGCGGCTGCTGCTCTTGTGCGTGATCTCGATGCGCTCACCGGTGCCGCAAAACAACACCGTGTGTTCGCCGATGATGTCGCCGCCGCGCACGGTGGCAAAGCCGATGGCACCGGGTGGGCGTTCGCCGGTGTGGCCGTGGCGGGTGAACACGCCCTGTTTGGCCAGGTCGACGCCGCGCGCCTTGGCCACCGCATCGCCCAGTGCCAGCGCGGTGCCGCTGGGTGCGTCGATCTTGTGTTTGTGGTGGGCTTCGACGACTTCGGCGTCGTAACCCTCGCCCAGCGAACGGGTGGCCATGTCCAGCAGGCGCAGCATGACGTTGATGCCGACGCTCATGTTGGGCGACCAGACGATGCCGATGTGCTGCGCGTGCGCCGCCAGCGCGGCCTTTTGCGCCGGGCTGAAGCCGGTGGTGCCGACAACGGCACGCACACCCAGGTGTTGACAGACGGCCAAGTGGGCCAGTGTGCCCTCGGGCCGCGTGAAATCGATCAGCACGTCGGCACCTGCCAGGCCCTGCCGCAGGTCGGCCGTGACAGCCACGCCGCTTGCACGCCCGAAGACCGCGGTGGCGTCGTGGCCGATGGCCGCGCTGCCGGGCAGGTCAAGTGCGCCGCTCAGGCGGGCGCCGGGGTCGGCCAGCACGGCTTCCAGCAGCATGCGGCCCATGCGGCCCGAACTGCCCGCGATGGCGACGTTCAACACCGCGCCCACCGCCACCGGTGTTCAGCCTTCCAGCGGCGGGTAGGCCCGCACCGGGCCTTCGGGCTCGGGCGGCGGCACTTCGCGGCGAACGGGTGGCGGCAGGGCCTTGCGCTCGTCTTCGGTCAGCTCGAGCTTGGGCGTGCGCAAGTCCTTGAAGCGGCTGATCGAGGCCACGAACTCGCGTTCGGACGGCAGGTCGGGCGCTTCGATGCTTTTCACCACGTCGCCGTCGAAATGCACCACCACGCTGCGGCGCTGCACGTCGGTGTTGGGCCGGCGCAGCGTGAAGATGTAGTCCCAGCGTGTGGCGTGGAAGGGGTCGGTCACCAGCGGCGTGCCGAGCACGTCACGCACCTGCAGCCGCGACAGACCGGGCTTGATGAGCGCGGCCTGTTCCTTCGTGATGGCGTTGCCCTGCACGATGTCGATGCGGTAGGGCGTGATGAACCCCAGGAAGCTGTCGGTGCGCTGCAGCGACTCGCAGCCCACCAGCAGGCTGCTGGCAGCCAATGCACACAAAAAGAAGGGGAGTCTGGGCATGAGTCGCTGAAAGTGGGATTGCCGCAGGGCACTGACCTGCTGGCTATGATCGGCCGATTCTAGCGGGGGGGCCCATCCGGGCACGCAGCCCGGACATCCCAGGCAGGAGAGGCGATTGAAGCACGCCGACGAACTGAAAAGCAGCGGCTTGAAGGCCACGTTGCCGCGCATCAAGATCCTGGAGATCTTCCAGCGTTCGGAGCGCCGCCACCTGACGGCCGAAGACGTGTTCAAGGCGCTTCTCGGTGAAGGTGCCGACATCGGCCTGGCCACCGTGTACCGCGTGTTGATGCAGTTCGAACAGGCCGGTCTGCTGAGCCGCAGCAACTTCGAGAGTGGCAAGGCTGTTTTCGAGCTCAACGAAGGCCAGCACCATGACCACCTGGTGTGCCTGGACTGCGGCCGTGTCGAGGAGTTCTACGACCCGCAGATCGAACAGCGCCAGCGCGAGGTGACGGTGTCACGCGGCTTCGAGCTGCAGGAGCATTCGCTGGCGCTCTATGCCCGCTGCACCAAGACCAACTGCGAACACCAGAAATAGAGCCCCCCAGCTCCCTTCGGTCGCTGCCGTGCCGCCTGCATGCGGCATGGCGCTCACCAGCCACTCACCAGCGCGCAGGCGCTGGCTCGGCGCAGGTTCGCCCCGCCCGAGGGGGAGGCGGCCTCGCGTCCAGGGAGACCCTGGCCGGCGTCCTGGCTTGATCAATCTTCGGTGTTCTTGTCCATCGCCGCCTGGTGGCGCTTGATGAACTCCTGGTAGGTGTCGATGCCGCGCAGCTGCAGCACGGTGTTGCGCACCGCGGCTTCCACCAGCACGGCCAGGTTGCGGCCGGCGTCGACCGCGATCACCACCTTGCGCACGGGCAGGCCCAGGATGTCTTCGTACAGCGGCTCGTAGGGCAGGCGTTCGAAGTCGCGTTCCAGCGTTTCCTTGCGCACCAGGTGCACGATGAGCTTCACGCGCATCTTGCGGCGCACCGCGGTTTCACCAAAGATGGCTTTGATGTCCAGAAGGCCGATGCCCCGCACTTCCAGCAGGTTCTGCAGCAACTCGGGGCAGCGCCCTTCCAGCGAGGTCTGGCTGGTGCGGTAGATGTCCACCGCGTCGTCGGCCACCAGACCGTGGCCGCGCGAGATGAGTTCCAGGCCGAGTTCGCTCTTGCCCAGGCCCGACTCGCCGGTGAGCAGCACCCCCAGGCCCAGGATGTCCATGAACACACCGTGGCGGGTGGTGCGGTCGGCAAAGTGCTGGCCCAGGTAACCGCGCACGAGGTCGATCACGTGGCCGGCCGAATCCGCCGTCACGAAGAGGGGAATTTCGGCGCGGTCGCACATGGCCACCAGGCGGTCGGGTGGGGTCTGGCTGTCGGCCACCACGATCACTGGCGGCTCCAGCGTGACGATGCGCGAAATGCGCCGCTCGACCGTTTCGGGCGAAGGGTGGCTCAGGTAGGCCACCTCGCGCTGGCCGACGATCTGCACCCGGTAAGGGTGGATGTAGTTCAGGTAACCGACCAGGTCGGCTGCCGAACGGGCGTCGCGCACGGCGCTGTCGTCGAAACGGCGCTCGGGGTGCGCGTGGCCGGCAATCCATTCCCAGTGCAGCGCCTCGCGGTGCGCCTCGAACAGCGCCTCGGCGCTGATCGAGGTGGGTTTCAAGGCGCGGCCCCTGACGCGGCGCGGGGCATTGACCAAGGCCTTGCGCGGATCCGGCTCCGCCGGTCCGCTGCAAGAGCCCCCTCGGGGGGCAGCGAACGCAGTGAGCGTGGGGGCACCATTACGCGACTGACTTCAATGGTTCCCAGTCGGAGATCAGCTTGTGCACGACGGCGGCGTCGGGCTCGGCTTTCAGGCGTTCGCGCAGTTCGCGGTCGGACAGCATCTCGGCGATCTCGGACAGGATCTCCAGATGCCGCTGCGTCGCGGCTTCGGGCACCAGCAAGAAGATCAGCAGGGCCACTGGTTCGTCGTCGGGTGCGTCGAAGGGGATCGGCTGCGTCACGCGCACCACGGCAGCGAGCGGGTTTTTCAGACCCTTGATGCGACCGTGCGGGATGGCCACGGCGTGGCCCAGCCCCGTGGAACCGAGGCGTTCGCGGGCAAACAGGTTGTCCGTGACGATGCCGCGCGCGATGGCGTGCTGGTTTTCGAACAGCAGGCCCGCATGTTCGAAAACACGCTTCTTGCTGGTCGCATCCACGTTCACCAGCACGTTGCTGGCAGGCAGGATGGCGGCGAGTCGGTTCATGGGAGCATTCCCTTTCGCCTTGGCCACATCTGGCAACAAAACGAACGCAGGTTGACTTCAGCCGGTCATGATAGCAACCGCCCTGGGCATCGAGACCCGAAGCAAAGCCCCGAATCGGGTGGTTCTTTGCATCTATGCGGCGCTGCAGCAACAGAACCGGCGGCCAAGGGCTGCCGGACATGAAAAACGGCCCCGCAGGGCCGTGCTTGCCAGCAGGGACGGCAGGTTCACATCACGTTGACGTCGGCCCGTTTCGGGCTGGTGTGGTGGTGGTCCTGCAAGCGGTCTTTGTGGCGCACCACCTGACGGTCCAGCTTGTCCATCAGCTGGTCGATGGCGGCGTACAGGTCTTCAGCCGACTGTTCGACAAAGATGTCTCGCCCTTTGACGTGCAGCGTGACCTCGGCCTTCTGCCTTCGTTCTTTTTCCTTCAGCTTCTCCACGGTCAGCAGCACGGTGACATCGACCACCTGGTCGAAGTGGCGGGTCACACGTTCCAGCTTGGTGAGCACGTACTCTCTCAGGGCTGGGGTGACATCGAGATGATGGCCGCTGATCGTCAAGTTCATCAGAACCTCCTTTGCGAGGGGACTAGAACGGTTGGCAGGCGGGCTGCCAGCCACGGGAAGAAGGGGGTGGGGGAAGGGGGAGCAAGAGGGGGGAGAGGGGTGCTGCGGACAGACCGCCGAGGGCGCCGCGTTCGACCCAGTGTGCACCCGTTGGCAGGCCCTGACAAGCGGGCAGCCGAGGCCCTGTTGGCCTTGCGGTGTGACGCATTGCAAGCACCTGTCGGTGGCGCGGTTTTGCAAGCTGGATGCCCATCCACCTGAAGGCACTCAGCGCCCCGGCCCGGCCGCCCGGGTCCGACTTATGCTGCTCGGCATTCCCACCGCCACGACACCCGCCATGCCAGCCCCAACTGCCGACCTGCTTGTTCGTGATGCCACCTTGCCCGACGGGCGTGTCGGCCAGGACCTGCTGGTGCGCGGCGGGCGCATCGAAGCGCTCGGGCCCGCGCTGCCGGCGCCCGCCGGTGTGCAAGTGGTGCAAGCCCACGGCGCCTTGTTGAGCCCACCGTTAGTCGATGCCCACTTTCACCTGGACGCCACGCTCAGCCATGGCCTGCCACGTGTCAACGCCAGCGGCACGCTGCTCGAAGGCATTGCGCTGTGGGGTGATCTCAAACCGCTGCTGACCGAAGAAGCCATCGCCGAGCGTGCCCTTCAGTACTGCGACTGGGCCGTGGCGCGCGGTCTGCTGGCCATCCGGAGCCACGTCGATGTCTGCGACGACCGCCTGCTGGCCGTGTCTGCGCTGCTCGACGTGAAACGCCGTGTTGCGCCGTACCTGGACTTGCAACTGGTCGCCTTTCCGCAAGACGGCCTGCTGCGTTCACCCACCGCCATGACCAACTTGAAGCGTGCGCTGGACCTGGGCGTGGACGTGGTCGGTGGCATCCCGCACTTCGAACGCACCATGGCCGAAGGCGCTGAAAGTGTGCGCCTGCTCTGCGAACTGGCCGCGCAGCGTGGCCTGCCGGTGGACATGCACTGCGACGAGAGCGACGACCCGCTGTCGCGCCACATCGAAACGCTGGCCTTCCACACCCAGCGCCTGGGCCTGCAGGGACGGGTCACCGGTTCGCACCTGACGTCGATGCACTCGATGGACAACTACTACGCCAGCAAGCTGATCCCGCTGATCGCCGAAAGTCAGGTGCACGCGGTGGCCAACCCGCTGATCAACATCACCCTGCAGGGTCGCCACGACAGCTACCCCAGGCGCCGCGGCATGACGCGGGTGCCCGAGCTGATGGCCGCCGGCGTGAACGTGGGCTTCGGCCACGACTGCGTGATGGACCCCTGGTACGCCCTGGGATCAGCCGACATGCTGGAGGTGGCTTCGATGGGCCTGCACGTGGCGCAGATGACCTCGGTGCAGGGGCAGCGCCAGTGTTTCGACGCCGTTACCGTGAACAACGCGCGGGTGCTGGGCCTGCAGGGCTACGGGCTGGAGCCCGGCTGCCGCGCCGACTTCGTGCTGCTGCAGGCCGGTTCGCCGGAAGAAGCCATCCGCCTGCGCGCGCAGCGCCTGCTGGTGGTGCGCGGCGGCACCATCGTGTCGCAAATGGCACCGGCGGTGGCGCAGCTCAGCCTGCCGGGGCGCCCGGCGCAGGTGGACTTCACAAGACAAGGGCCGTCAGCAGCCGCAAGGCCCGCTCGTTAGAATGGTTCTGACCAGGGAAGAGAGCCTCGCTCGCACAAGATGAAACTGCTCGGATCACTCACCAGCCCCTACGTGCGCAAAGTGCGCATCGTGATGGCCGAGAAAAAACTCGACTGCCAGCTGGAGCTGGAGGACGTCTGGGGCAAGGACGACATCCTGAAGAGCAACCCGCTGGGCAAGGTGCCTTGCCTGGTGCTGGACGGCGGCGAAGCCGTGTTCGATTCGCGTGTCATCGTCGAATACCTGGACACCCTGTCACCCGTGGGCAAGCTGATCCCGCCCAGCGGCCGTGAACGCATCGAAGTGCGCACCTGGGAAGCGCTGGCCGACGGCCTGCTGGACGCCAGCATCCTGGCGCGCCTGGAAGCCACCTGGGGCGGCCGCACCGCCGAGCAGCGTTCGCAGGTCTGGATCGACCGCCAGATGAGCCGCGTCAAGGCCTCGCTGAAGTCCATGAGCCAAGGCCTGGGTGACAAACCCTGGTGCAACGGCAACGCCTTCACGCTGGCCGACGTGGCCGTGGGCTGCGCGCTGGGTTACATGGACTTCCGCTTCGCGCACATCGACTGGCGTGCCGAGCACCCCAACCTGCACAAGCTGAACGACAAGCTGGCCGCACGCGCCAGCTTCATCGACAGCGCCCCACCTGCTTGAGGTTCCGGCCCCTCTCCCGCTTGCGGGGGAGGGAGAAACTTCAGGCTGCGGCGCTGAACGTGTCGGCCTGCGCCAGCGGCCAGTACAGCCTGAACACGTTGTGCGGCCATTCGCCGCGGCCTTCGATGGCGGCCAGCAGGGAACCGGCTTTCACGAAGGCCAGCTGGTTGGCCAGCAGCTTGACGTCGTGGTCGGCCATGCGCCGCACGATGTGGGCGGCGGTGATCTGATTCGGGTGGTCCAGCCCGGCGGCCTGCACCAGTTCCTTCAGCGCTTCCAGCGTGTTCTGGTGGAATCGCCAGACCCGTTCCATCTTGGTCGGCACCACCAGCGCCTGCTGGCGCTTCGGGTCCTGCGTCGTCACGCCCGTCGGGCAACTGCCGGTGTGGCAGGCCTGGGCCTGGATGCAGCCCAGCGCAAACATGAAACCGCGCGCGGAATTGCACCAGTCGGCACCCAGCGCCATGTTGCGTGCGATGTCGAAGGCACTGACCACCTTGCCGGCGCAGCCCAGGCGGATGCGTGAGCGCAGGTTCAGGCCGGTCAGCGTGTTGTGCACCAGCAGCAGGCCTTCCTGCAGCGGTGCACCCACGTGGTCGGTGAACTCCAGCGGCGCGGCGCCGGTGCCACCCTCGGCGCCGTCGATGACGATGAAGTCGGGCACGATGCCGGTCTGCAGCATGGCCTTGCAGATGGCAAACCATTCCCAGGGGTGGCCGATGCACAGCTTGAAGCCAGTGGGTTTGCCACCCGACAGCTGCCGCAGGCGTTCGATGAAATGCATCATCTCCACCGGCGTGGAAAAGGCGCCGTGGCTGGCCGGGCTGATGCAGTCCACACCTTCGGGCACACCTCGCGCGGCAGCGATCTCGGGTGTCACCTTCGGCCCGGGCAGCACACCGCCATGGCCAGGCTTGGCGCCCTGGCTGAGCTTGAGCTCGATCATCTTCACCTGCGGGTCCTGCGCATTGGCGGTGAAGCGTTCCTCGCTGAAAGACCCGTCGTCGTTGCGGCAACCGAAGTAACCGCTGCCGATTTCCCAGATCAGGTCGCCGCCGTGCACGCGGTGGTGCTGGCTGATCGAACCCTCGCCGGTGTCGTGCGCGAAGTTGCCTCGCTTGGCGCCGCCGTTGAGCGCCAGCACGGCGTTGGCGCTGAGCGCACCGAAGCTCATGGCCGAGATGTTGAAGACACTGGCGCTGTAGGGCTGCGTGCAACTGCTGCCACCGTCGCCGATGGTGATGCGGAAGTCGTGGCTGGCGATGTGGCGCGGCGCCATCGAATGGTTGATCCATTCATAGCCCGTGGCGTGCACGTCCAGCTGCGTGCCGAAGGGCCGCTTGTCGGCTTCACCCTTGGCGCGCTGGTAGACCAGGCTGCGCTGCTGGCGCGAAAAGGGCGCCGCTTCGTGATCGCTTTCGATGAAGTACTGGCGGATCTCTGGCCGGATGAATTCCAGCAGAAAGCGGAAGTGGCCGATGACCGGGTAGTTGCGCAGCACCGAGTGCCGCCGCTGCCGGGTGTCGCGCCAGCCCAGGCCCACCAGGAACAGGCACACCAGCGCCGCGGCACCGCCCACGTCGAAAGCGACGAAGGTGAACGTGAACAGCAGGGTGCCCACGGCGGCGGCCAGCCAGGCGGCGTAGCGCACAGGAAAGTGAGCGTCCATTCGGTGCAGCCACTCGTGCATGCAGGTCCTCGTCGGCGCAGGTCGGGCGCCGATGGTAGTGGCGCCGCCGCTGACTTCAGGCCGCGAGTTACCCGGTGAAGGCAGGCCAGTTTGCGGCCTGTCTTGCCCTGTCGATCAGGGCCGCGCCGCTTCGTCCGAGCGCATCCAGGTCCAGGCCAGACCGATGCCGGCCGATGCCCCGGTGGGCCGGTCCACCAGCGGGCTGTGGCGGTTGGCCGCGCCTTCCACGGTGTCGACGCGGGCGTAGGCAAAAAAGCGCCAGTCGGGAGCCAAGCGTCGGCTCGCGTTGAAAGCCAGGCGCGTGGCGATCAGGCCGCCGCGGGCCTCGTAGGCCGGCCGCGTGGCGGTGGCGTAGACCGGCGCCACACCGTAGAAGGAGTCGTTCAGGCGCTGGTCGCCCAGCAGCAGCCCCAGGCTGGCACCGTAGGCCCAGCCGTTGCTGCTGCGCGTGCCCCAGGCCAACACGGGTTCGAAGGCGATGCCGCGAAAGTCAAAGCGGTTGCGGATATCGAACACACCGCGCAGCGGGAAGGCGGCACTGAAGCCGCCGCCAAAGGGCGCCGGGCCGAGGTTCCAGCGCAGGCGCGGGCCGAACTCGACCAGCGTGCCGATGTTGGGCAGGCCGCGGCGGGCATCGTTGTCCGACGCGGCTGATCCAAAACTGCCGGAAAAGCCGACGTCCAGTTCGGTGCTGGTGGTGCGCGCTGCACGCACGCCCACGCCACCCTGTTCGGCCCGCACCACCTGGCCGCGGTAGATCAGGAAGGGCAACACGATGGCCGACCGCACCTGCTGGCGCGCGCCCGGGTAGGCCTGCTGCGAACCGCCGACGCTGAAGAGGCCGGCCTCCCACAGTGGTGCGTTCGCCGACTCATTTGCCGGTTCCGGCCAAGCCGGGGTGTGGCCCATCAACAAAACGAGCAGGCAGGCGCTCGGCAAGGCAAGAAATCGGTTGTTCAGCGGACTCTCCAACATCGTGGCTCATCGTAGCGGCCCCGTCAGACGAAGCGCAGCGGCAGCGCCCAGTTTCCCGCCACGGAGCCGGCTTTGCCGGGCCGTTGGCGGACGGCCCCCCTGGGGGGTAGCGAGCGCGAGCGAGCTTGGGGGCTCCATGACTGGCGTGGCTATACTTGCCGCTTCACAGCGCCGATTTGTTCCGACTTGCGGGCGCTTCAACAAATGCCGCTAAAGAGGGACACCAGCTCGGTGCCCGCTTGCTGCGGCGCCGGGTTTTGTCGTTCATGGGCTCCATCGGTCTGGTCACGCCGCAGCAGATGCACTTCAGCGAGCCGCTGCCGCTGAAGAGTGGCGCGGCGCTGGCCGACTACACGCTGGTCTACGAGACCTACGGCACGCTCAACGCCGACCGCAGCAACGCCGTGCTGGTGTGCCACGCCTTGAACGCCAGCCACCACGTGGCCGGCCGCCACGAAGACGGCACCGTGGGCTGGTGGGACAACCTGGTGGGCCCCGGCAAACCGCTGGACACCGAGCGATTTTTTGTCATCGGCGTCAACAACCCGGGCTCGTGTTTCGGCTCCACCGGTCCCACGCACGTCAACCCCGCCACCGGCCGCCCCTATGGCGCCGACTTCCCGGTGGTGACCGTGGAAGACTGGGTCGACGCGCAGGTGCGCCTGGTGCGGCGCCTGGGCATCGAGCAGCTGGCTGCCGTGCTGGGTGGCAGCCTGGGCGGCATGCAGGCGCTGGACTGGAGCCTGCGACACCCGACGCTGCTGCGCCACTGCGTGGCAGTGGCCACAGCGCCGAACCTCAGCGCGCAGAACATCGCCTTCAACGAAGTGGCGCGGCGCGCCATCGTCACCGACCCCGACTTCCACGGCGGCCATTACCTGGCCCAGGGCACGCTGCCGCAGCGCGGACTGCGCGTGGCACGCATGATCGGCCACATCACCTACCTCAGCGACGACGCGATGGAGGCCAAGTTCGGCCGCGAACTGAAGGCGCTGGACGGACGCCTGGGCTACACCACGCAGGACATCGAGTTCCAGATCGAGAGTTACCTGCGCCACCAGGGCGACAAGTTCAGCGCCTATTTCGACGCCAACACCTACCTGTTGATCACGCGTGCGCTGGACTACTTCGACCCCGCGCTGGCACACGGCGGCAATCTGACGCGGGCCTTTGCCGCTGCGCTGGGCAAACGTTTCCTGCTCGTCAGCTTCACCACCGACTGGCGCTTTTCGCCGGCCCGCAGCCGCGAAATCGTCAAGGCACTGGTCGACAACCGCATCGACGTGAGCTACGCGGAAATCGACGCACCGCACGGCCACGATGCCTTCCTGCTGGACGACCCGCGTTACCACGCGGTGATGCGTGCTTACTTCGACCGCATCGGGGAGCCGGTGTGAGCGAAAGAAAAGACCTGGAGCTGATCGCCGAGTTGGTGCCGCCCGGCAGCCGTGTGCTCGACCTGGGCTGCGGCAACGGCGAACTGCTGGCCTGGTTGCAGCAGCACAAGGGTTGCACCGGCTATGGCATCGAACTGGCCGACGCCAATGTGCACGCTTGCGTGAAGCGTGGCGTCAATGTCATCCAGCTCAACCTGGAAGAAGGCCTGGCGCTGTTCGACGATGCCAGCTTCGACGTCGTGCTGCAGGTCGACACGCTGCAGCACCTGCGCAACACCGAACGCATGCTGCGCGAAACCGCGCGCGTGGGCCGCATCGGCATCGTCAGCTTCCCCAACTTCGCGCACTGGCCGAACCGGCTGCACGTGATGACGGGCCGCATGCCGGTGACCCGTGCCTTGCCCTACCAGTGGCACGACACGCCGAACATCCGCGTTGCCACCTTCGCCGATTTCGAGGTGCTGGCCGGCGCCTGCGGTTTGCAGGTCACCGACAGCTTCGGCCTGCAGGCCGGGCGGGTGGTGAGGCGCTGGCCCAACCTGCTGGCCAGCGTGGCGGTGTTCCGCTTCGAACAGCGCTGACTTCGTCAGGCTGCCGGCAGGCGCAGCATGAAGGTGGCGCCCTCGCCTGCACGGCTGCAAACCTCCAGCGTGCCGCCCATGGCCTCGGCCAGCTGACGCGACAGCGCCAGGCCAAGCCCGGTCCCCGCCACCGGGCCGCGCTCGGCACCGACACGTTCGAAGGGCACAAACAAGCGCGCCTGCTGGCGTTCGTCCAGCCCGGGGCCGCTGTCCACCACCTGCAGTTCGACGGCGCCATCGGCCACGGCTGCCGTCACCCGCACCCAGCCGCCGTCGCGGTTGTACTTGATGGCGTTGGACAGCAGATTGCTCAGGATCTGCTTGAGGCGGCGGCGGTCGGCCAAGAGCTGGCAGCCTTCCTCGGAAGGCACATGGTTGATGAACACGATCTGGCGGTTGTGGGCTGAACCGGCCAGCATGGTCCAGGCCTCTTCGATGGCTGCGCGCAGGGGCACCGGCTCGGCCCGCATCGACAAGTGGCCGGTCTGCACGCTGCTCAGGTCCAGGATGTCGTCCATCAGCGCCAGCAGGTGGCGGCCACTGCTCAGCACATGGCGGGTCCAGTCCTGCTGGCGTTCGCCGGCACCGGGCTCGAGCTCCAGCAGCTGCGCAAAACCCAGGATGGCGTTCAACGGTGTGCGCAGTTCGTGGCTCACGCGGGACAGGAACTGCGACTTGGCCAGGTCAGCGGCGGCCGCGCTGTCGCGCTCCAGGCGCAGTGCCTGGGCCTGCTTGGCCGCGGTGATGTCGGTGTGGGTGCCGATCATGCGCAAGGGCGCACCCTTGGCGTCGCGGCTGATCACGATGCCGCGTGACAGCACCCACTTCCACTGCCCGTCCTTGCAGCGCACCCTGTGCTCGTTGACGTAGCGCGGTGTCTGCCCGGAAAAGTGTGCGTCACGGTCGACCAGCATCTGCGCCACGTCGTCGGGGTGCGTGAGTTCGTCCAGCGCCGAGGGCAGGTCGGGCAGTTCGTCGGGTGCAAAACCGTACATGGCCTTGCAGTGGGGTGACAGCTGTTCGATGCCGGCCTGGATGTGCCAGTCCCAGACACCGTCGCCGGTGGACTCCATCGCGCGCTTCCAGACCTCGGCCTGTTCGGCCAGCGCCAGCTCGGCACGTTTGCGCTGCGTGATGTCCATCAACACGCCGACACGGACCGCACAGCCGTCTTCGTCGGGGGCGGGAATGCTGAAGACCTCGATCCACTTCTCGGTGCCGTCACGCAGCAGCACCCGCGTTTCGTAGTGCAGCGAGCGCTGCTGCTGCAAGCCGGCGTTGGACAGTGCGGTCACACGTGCCCTGTCGTCGGGGTGGCGCAGGCGGACCATGGCTTCGCCGTCGGCCAGCACCTCTTCGGGTTCGAGTCCGTAGACGTCACGCACATGGTCGCTGACATAGGTGTAGCGCAACTTGCCGTCCGTGCCGACCACCAACCGGTACACGATGCCCGGGATCAGCGTCACCAGCTGCTGCAAGCGGGCTTCGCTGGCCAGCAAGGCCTGTTCGGCCTGTTTGCGCGCGGTGACGTCGAAGACCATGCCCACGCGCACGCCGTTGCCCTGCTCGGGTGGGGCCTGCGCGCTGATCACGTGCACCCACTTGGTGGTGCCGCTGTGCAGCTGCACGCGGTATTCCAGTTCCAGCGGCGTCCCGCTTCGAGTGGCCGCAGTGGTGGCGGCTTCGATGCGCGGCCTGTCCTCGACATGGCGCAGCCGGTGCATCAAGCGGCCGTCACTCAGGATGTCTTCGGGTTCCAGTTCGAACAGCTCGCGCACGCCGGGGCTGACGTAGGTGGCGCGACGGTCGCCGTCGGGCAGGATGAGCACGCGGTAGACCATGCCCGGCACGAGTTCGACGATCTGCCGCAGCTCCTCGCGGCTGCGCCGCAGGGCCTCGCGCGCGGCGACGCGGTCGGAAATCTCTTCGACCGTGCCTTCGTAGAACAGCACCTGGCCCTGTGCATTGCGCACCGCGTGGGCGTTTTCGCTGACCCAGATGCGCTCGCGGGTCTTGTAGCGATAGACCTCGGACTCGAAACCGGTGACCTGGCCATCGCGTTCGAGCTCTTGCATGAACTGCTCGCGGCGCGCCGGGTCCACGTACCAGTCCCGGGCGATGTCACGCACAGCCAGCAGTTCCGCTTCCGAACCAAAGCCGTTCAGCCGTTGCAGTGCCGGGTTGCCGCGCAGCATGTGGCCCTGCGGCGACGAGCGGTAAGCCCCGATGGGCAGGAACTCGAACAGCGACGAGAAGTTGTCCTGCACAGGCCCGTGCACGTCAGCGCCGGAGTCGGCCGCCGAATGGCCGGTGCCTGCACCTGATGACACGTCAGTCCAGCGTGACTTCGGTGCGCACGGTGCCGGCGCGGTCGGCCACCGCGCTCAGGGCCACGGCGGTGCCCCGTGCGCCGCGCACCACCCATTCGGCCACCGCCCGGTCACCGGTGATCTCGCGGCTGGGCAAAAAGGCTTGCAGCGACGACTTCGGCGCGTGGCCTTCCAGGTGACCGGCTTCGACCCTTTCCTTGCCGGTGACCAGGCTCACGCCGTCGGGCAGGTGGATGCTGAACACGGTGCCGCGCACGGTCTTGCGGTCTTTGGCACGCTGCGTCACGTAGGCCGGCAGGTAACCGCTGTTGGCCACTGCAAAGCGGATGCGCCAGGTATCGGCGCCCAGTGCCCGCACCTCGGCGCGCAGCACTTCCAGCTTGGGCAGGCTCAGGCCGATCTGCATCAGCCAGGCCGGGAAGCGGGCCGCTTCGCGCTCACGCAGGTGGGGCGGCGGATTGCGCCAGAAGTTCATGCGGTCCCAGCCACCGAATTCCACCATGCCCAGCTGCGGGTGGCGGTAGCTGTACCAGTCGACGTAGGCCTTGCCTTCGCACTGCTCGTCGCTCCACTTCAGCAGTTTCAGGTCGTCTTCGATGGGGTGGTCGCGGTACCACTCGATCCACTTGTAGTCGGTGATGCCGGCTTCTTTGTTGGGCGACCAGATCTCGACCGTCCAGAACAGCGCGCCCAGGTGTTCGTAGACCCAGTCCTGGGTGCCGGTGATGACCTGCTTGGGGTGGTACTTGAAGTCGTGCCAGATGCTGACTGCCGGGTAACCGGTGAGCCGCGCGCCGTGCTCGGACAGGCGCTTGATCATCCACAGGTCTTCGGGTGTCATGTCGTCGTCGCTCTGCGTGCCCATGGGCCGCAGGATGACGCCGCTGTGGGTGTGGAAGCTGACCGCCGCGCCGATGTTGGGGTGCTCGGTGATGAAAGCCACCATGGCGCGCACCTCGGGCTCGCTGGTGGGAAAGGGGCCGGCACCCACCTGCTCGAAATCCTGCCGCCAGTGCGAAGGGAAGTTGCGGTTCAGGTCCAGGCCTTCGCGGTCGGGGTTGGCCGTGATCTTGAAGCCGTCGAAGTTCTTCAGCGTGCCTTCGGGCACGATGCGGTAATACTGGCCGCCAAATTCGCCGGGTTCGCGCGCCACCATCAGGCGCGGTTCGCTGGGGTGTTTTTTGTAGGGGCCGTGTGGGTCGGGGATGCGCATGCTGAGCATGCGGCCATCGCCGTCCACGTCTTCGATGGTCAGGCCGTCCACCGGCTCTTCGTCGAAAGGGTAGGGGCGGGTGGATGACCGGATGTGGCGCGGTTTGTCGGCCAGCGCCAGCTCGGCGCCGTCGGGGTTCAGGCGCGGCACGATGTAGATCACGCGGGTGTCGAGCAGTTGCACGGCGTGGCTGTCGCCGGCCTGGTAGCCACTGACCAGCTGGTGCAGCCAGTACAGGCAGGCGGTGCAGGCCGTCAGCTCGGCCGCGTGGATGTTGCCGTCGACCCAGAAGCCGGGTTTGTCGGTGTCGTTGCCGGTGGCCGCGTTGGTGACGGCCAGCAGCCAGATGTCGCGGCCCTCGAAGCTCTTGCCGATGGAGCGCAGGCTCACCAGCTGCGGCGCGGCCGCGGCAAAGTCCTGCAGCAGGCGGGTGAGTTCGGCGTAGCGGTAGAACTGGTCGAAGCGGGGAACGGGCGTGGCGGGCATGTCGGGCTTTGTGGGCAAGGCGGGCGGGTTTCGCAAGGTTCCCCGATGCTACCCGGGTGGGCATCGCCCAGCCTGTGCAATGCAGCGCCTTACTGGCCCTTGAACAGCGCCTGGAAGTGGCGCGAGACGGGCAAGGTCTCGGGCCGGCCACGCAGCGTCAGGTGCATGTGCCCTTCGTCCACACGCACCGCAGCGGCGATGTGGCGGTGGTTCACGATCACCGAGCGGTGCACCTGCCAGAACAGCTGCTCGTCCAGCTGTGTCAGCAGCTCCTTCAGCGGGGTGCGGATCAACGCATCGCCGCCGGCTTCGGCACTGCCGTGCACCACGCGCGTGTAGCGGCTGTCGCTTTCGAAGTACACCACCTCGTCGGTGCGGATCAGCCGCACCTCGCGCCCCACGGCCGCCTGCAGCACCCCCAGCGGGGCCGGTTTGCGCAAGGTGCCGGCCAGCTGCTGCAGCAGCGCGCCCATGTCGGGCTGTGTGGCGGCCGGCGTGGCGCGCAAGCGGGCCACGGTCTGTGCCAGGCGCGCCGGATCGACAGGCTTGAGCAGGTAGTCGACCGCGCCGGCATCGAAAGCCGCCAGCGCGTGGTCGCCGTAGGCGCTGACAAACACCACCCGCGCCTGCCCGCCGATGCGGCGTGCCACGTCGATGCCGCTGAGCCCCGGCATGCGGATGTCCAGCAGGCAGACATCGGGCTCGTGTTCGAGGAACAGGTCCCAGGCGTCGACGCCATTGGTGGCGGTGGCGACGACCTGCGCCTCGGGCCAGGCGCTGGCCAGTGCGGCGCGCAGTTGCTCGCGCGGGGCTTCTTCGTCGTCGGCGATCAGGACACGGGGGCTCATGTGGTCTCCAGCGGCAGTTCAACCCGGGCCAGGCAGCCGCCGCCGGGGGCCGCCTGCAGCTGCAGCGAAGCCAACGCGCCGTGCGCCAGCTGCAGGCGCTGGCGCAGATTGGCCAGGCCCACGCCGTCGGTCACCGGCACCTCGGGGTCGCGACCGGTGTTGGCCACCTCGATCTGCAGACGTCCACCCGCGGCCTTGGCTACCAGGCGCACCCTGCCGCCGGCGATGCTGGGTTCCAGCCCGTGCACGACGGCGTTTTCCACCAGCGTCAGCAGGATGCCCGGCGGCAGCAAGGCGGCGCGCAGGGTCTCGGGCACGTCGATCTGCCAGCTCAGGCGCTCGCCCATGCGCAGCTGCATGACCTGCAGGTACTGCTGCACCGCGCTCAGTTCGTCGCCCAGCGCCAGCCGTGGCCGGTTGAACAGCGGCAGCGTGGCGCGCAGGTAGCCGGTCAGCGCGGCCAGCATCGGCGCGGCGCGGTCGTCCTTGGTCTGCACCCAGTGCTGCAGGCCGGCCAGCGTGTTGAACAGAAAGTGCGGCTCGATCTGCGCCGTGGCCAGGCGGCGCGCCATTTCGATGGCCTTGCTGCGCTCGGCCTGCTCGCGCAGCCGCGACTCGATCTGCTGTGCACGGTAGACGACGATGAACCACAAGACCACCGTGAGCGCAGCGCCACCGCCGGACAACAGCACCGCCAGCCCCAGGCGATCGTCGCGCGCCGGGTAGATTTCGCGCACCAGCAAAGCCGAGATGATCATCATCGCCATCACGGCCACGGAAGCCTGCATCAGCGCCCGTCGCCAGGGCCGCCTCCACAGCCAGTGGATGCCAAGCGCACCCACGCCGGCCAGCCCGGCCATCGCCATGGCGTGGCGGCCCAGCTGCCCGGCCGGCGAGAACATCAGCACCACCAGCGCCAGCATCAGCACATTGACCACCGCCACCACGACCGCGGTGGGGCTGGGCGCGTCGCTGCCGGCGCGTGCCATGTCGTCGGGGGAGAAGGGGTGCCGCGGGCCGGGGTACAGCACCTGCGACCAGTCGATGCCGAGCCAGCTCATGCCTAGCAGTGTAGAAGCGGGCCCAGCCACAGCGCCCGGCGGCGCGGCGACTGGCCGAACGCCGTCCTTGGGCTGCGGCCAGGCCGGATCAATGGCAGTGGGTGCTGGACACCGTGCGGCCACCCACCAGCACGCGCATTTCCCCCGCCGTCAGCGCCTGCCAGGGTTCGCCTGCGGTCAGCGGCGCGGTGGCGACGATGGCCACGCGGTCTTGCGGCGTGGTGTGGGCGGCGAAGTCCACGCGCAGGTCTTCGTCGGCCAGTTGTGCAGGGCCGAAAGGGTGCGCCCGTTCCAGCACGTGCAGGTGGGTCGAACAATGCGCCCACAGCGCCTGTCCGTTGCTCAGCAGCAGGTTGAAGGTGCCGTACCGCGCCGGTTGCGGCAGCAACTCTTGCAGCGTGCAGCTCAGCTCTTCGACGCTGGGCACGCTGGCGTGCGCCTTGGCCAGTTCCTGCATCAGCCAGCAGAAGGCGTGTTCACTGTCGGTGCCGCCCACGGGGCGGAAGGCGCCGTGCAGGCGCGGCCTGAAACCCTTGAGGTCGCCGTTGTGGGCGAACACCCAGTAGCGGCCCCAGAGTTCCCGCACGAAGGGGTGCGTGTTTTCCAGCGCCACCTGGCCTTGCGTGGCCTTGCGGATGTGCGCGATGACGTTGTCGCTCTTGATCGGGTAACGCTTCACCAGGTCGGCCACCGGGCTGCTGCGCGCGCCGTGGTGGTCGATGAAGTGGCGCAGGCCGCGGTCTTCGAAAAACGCGATGCCGAAGCCGTCCTTGTGTTCGTCGGCCCGGGTGGCCAGGCCGGCGAAGCTGAACATCACGTCGGTGGGGACGTTGGCGTTCATGCCCAGCAGCTGGCACATGGGCCGACCAGCCTGCTGGGCTCAGCGAGACTGGGTGGCGGTGGCAATCACGATGTTGGGTACCGGCAGGCAATCGGTACTGAATATGTACCCTGGTGGGGGCGGTGTCGAAACGCCCCTGTCGAAGTTGGCGGGCGAAAGATTGCATGGTGCTGCAACCATTGCATCGACCACACCCATGCCGGTGGTCACGGTGCCAAAGACGGCATAGCCGCGATTGCTGGCCGTGCCATCACCGTTGAGAAACAGGTTGTCAACGGTGTTGATGAAGAACTGCGAGGTTGCTGAGTCGGGGACATTCGTCCGCGCCATGGCCAGCGTGTACCGCAAGTTGGACAAGCCGCGGCCGGCCTCGAGCGCGATGGGGGCGCTGGCCGGTTTTTCAGAAGCAGGCGGAAACACGGCGTCACTGGTCAAGGGCCCCGTGAAGCCGCCGCCCTGCAACACAAATGGCCCGGAGGCGGCCGTGCGGCCATGTCGGTGGAACACGGTGCCGTTGTAGAAGCCGCTCTTCACGTAGGCCAGAAAGTTGTCGACGGTGATCGGTGCCTCCTGAGGACGCAAGGTGATCACAAGAGTGCCGGACACACCCGCGCCGTTGTTCACGAACATGGAGACCTGCGGCTGCTCCACGGTGAAGGGCACACTGGCCGCCGTGATGCCGCCACCCGTCACTGTCACTGCCAAGTTGCCCACGCCCGACACGGTGCAGGTGTAGTAGGCAAGTGTGGCCGTGCTGACGAACGGCGCCGTGGTGCTGCGAGCGAAACCGCGGCAGCCAGGAGAGGTAAGCGTCAGTGCCTGGTCGAGATTGCTGCCGGTCAGCGTGATCAGCATGGTGTCGCTGTAGCGCGCCGCACTGGCACTGGATGCGGTGACGATGGGCGGCGGGCCGCCGGCATCACCGCCACCACCGCCGCAAGAGGCCAGCAGCACGGAGCACAGGGCCAGGGTTTGCATCGACGAACCTTTCGGGTGAATCATTCGAACATCAGCTTGCGCATGCCGCCCCAGGTGAACAGGCGGCCCGGGTTCTGGGTTTCGTCCAGCATGCCCGACATGCGGCGCAGGATACGCGGGCTCTTGCGGGCCCGCCACACCACCAGATCGGCCAACCAGGGCAAGTGGTTGACACGGCTGGCGGCTTCATACATCTGGAAACGCGGCTTCAGGGCCGCCAGGCCGGCTTCGTAGCGTTGGCGCACGTCGGCGTCGCTGGCCTGGCGGTCGTGCACGATGGCCTCGGCCGCCAGCATGCCGGTTTCCATGGCCTTGCCGATGCCTTCGCCGGTGAAGTCGTAGGTGCTGCCCACCACTTCGCCGGTGCCCAGCAGGCCGGGTCGGGTCCAGCGTGCGCCGGTGAGCGAACAGCGCAGCGGCGCGCCCTTGATCTCGCCCACCAGCGTGCCGCCGGCCATCAGTTCACGTGCCGGTGCGTAGACCTCGCACAGGGCATTGAACATGTCGCGCAGGTTGAAGTCCTGCCGCCGGCCCTTGCCGTTCACCCACTGGCTGTCGGTCAGGCCGACGCCGATGTTGAAGACACCGTCGGGCTCGGGAAAGATCCAGCCGTAACCGCCACGCAGCCGCGGGTGCCACAGCAGTTGCAGCTGCGTGATCGTCGGCACCAGGGCCGGGTTGTGCACATAACCGCGCAGCGCCACGCCGCTGGGTGTGCGGCGTTCGCACAGGCCGGCCGCGATGCTGGCCTGCGGCACCGCGCCGGTGGCCAGCACGACCCAGCGCGCGCGCACTTCGTGGGGGCCCGACGGGGTCTTGAAGCTGGCACCGACGACCTGTTCGCCGTCGAGCAAAGGTGCCTCGAAGCGCCAGGGTGTGTGCAGCTGAGCACCGGCGCCTTGGGCGGCGCGCACCAGCACGTGGTCCAGCACCTGGCGTGGCACGACCGACATCGTGCCCGGCACGTCGACCACACCCCCCCGTGGCCCGATGCAGCGCACGTGGTGCACGGCGCGAGCCAGCGCCGCCACCTCGTCGTAGACACCCAGGCGGCGCAAAGCGGCGTGGCTGTCAGGAATCAGGCCGTCGCCGCAGATCTTGTCGCGTGGGAAGTTGTGCTGGTCTGCCAGCACCACGTGCAGGCCGGCCCGCGCCAGCAGTTGGGCACAGGCGCTGCCGGCGGGGCCGGCACCGACCACCAGCACGTCGCAGTGGGCCGGCAGCCCTGCAGCGGCAGAGGTGGGCATCGAAAGGGTGTCGTTCAAGGTCGGGCGCACACGGGCAGGGCAGACGGTGTGCGGCATTGTAGGTAGCCGCCTTGGCGGGCCTGGCGTAGGACAGCAGGCGGCGCTGCTGCCGGACAGCACGTGGGTTTGACCGCGCGCAAGCCGGGTCGCCTCGGCACGGCGCAAGATGGCCTTGAAGACAGGAGACAGACACATGAAACAGCCGAAAAAGGTCCTGACGAGCGGTCAGCACGCCCTGCTCGAAGCCAGCCTGCAGCAGCGTCAGCTGCAGCTGCAGCGGCGCTTGAGCGAACACCACGGCGGCCTGAGCCGCGCCGAGCACGCGCACGAGGTGCTGCAGCAGGACGGTGACGACGCACCGCAACGCGAAGGCGAAAGGGAGTTGGACATGGCCCTGTCCGACTTGGAAACGCAGGACCTGGGCGCCGTCAGCGCCGCGCTGCTGCGCATGACGACCGACAGTTACGGCCTGTGCAGCGACTGCGGTGCAGAGATTCCCTTCGACCGCCTCAAGGTCGAGCCGGCAGCGCTGCGTTGTGTGCCCTGCGAAACGACCCACGAAAACCGGCATGCCGCCGGCTGAACAACTTTTTCACTTGCCACCAAGGACCTCACCGATGACCCTCTTTCACGCCGTTGTCTGGATCGACCACCAAAGTGCCCAGGTTCTGCAGTTCGATGCCGAACACGTGCAGGCCAGCAAGGTCAAGGCACACAGCCACCACACCAAGCAGCACGGCAGCGCCGTGCGCACCGAACACGAGTTTTTCGGGCATGTGTGTGATGCGCTGGAAGGCATCCCCGAGGTGCTGGCGGTCGGCCCCAGCACCGGCCTGGCCGACTTCGAGCACTACGCCAAGAAACACCGCGCCGAAACGGCAGGCCGCATCGTGGCCTACGAGGTGGTGGATCACCCCAGCGAAAACCAGCTGGTGGCCCTGGCGCGCAAGTTCTTCCTGAAGTACGACCGCATGAGCGGCACGCCCGTGCCCAGCTGAAGCGCGCGGGCAGCGCGCTGGCTCAGCGCGCCTTCACCTTCTGCCGCCAGGCGTGCAACAGGGGTTCGGTGTAGCCGCTGGGTTGTTCCTTGCCCTTGAACACCAGGTCCTGCGCGGCCTGGTAGGCCATGCTGGGTTCACGACCGGCTTCCCATGTACCGGCCATCGGCCGGTACAGCGGGTCGCCCTGGTTCTGGCGGTCCACCACCGCGGCCATGCGCTGGAACGAGGCCTGCACCTGGTCAGCGGTGATGACCCCGTGGTGCAGCCAGTTGGCGATGTGCTGGCTGCTGATGCGCAGCGTGGCGCGGTCTTCCATCAGGCCCACGTTGTGGATGTCGGGCACTTTCGAACAGCCCACGCCCTGGTCGACCCAGCGCACCACATAGCCCAGGATGCCCTGCACGTTGTTGTCCAGCTCCTGCTGGCGTTCGGCGGCAGACCATGTCACTTCCTTCACCACCGGCACGGTCAGCAGGCCCGTCAGCAGCGTGTCGCGCTGGCCGGCGATGTCGGACTTCTCCAACTCGGCCTGCACGGCCGCCACGTCCACCTGGTGGTAGTGCAGCGCGTGCAGCGTGGCCGCCGTGGGGCTGGGCACCCAGGCGGTGTTGGCGCCGGCCTTCGGGTGGCCCACCTTCTGTTCCAGCATGGCCGCCATCAGGTCGGGCATGGCCCACATGCCCTTGCCGATCTGCGCCTTGCCACGCAGCCCACATTCCAGTCCCACCAGCACATTGCTTTTTTCGTAGGCGGCAATCCACTCGCTGCTTTTCATGTCGCCCTTGCGGCGCATCGGGCCGGCCAGCATGGCGGTGTGCATCTCGTCGCCGGTGCGGTCCAGGAAGCCGGTGTTGATGAAGGCCACGCGGCTGGCGGCCGCGGCGATGCAGCTCTTCAGGTTGACGCTGGTGCGGCGCTCTTCGTCCATGATGCCCAGCTTCACGGTGCTGTCGGGCAGGCCCAGCATCTTTTCGACACGGCCGAAGAGCTCGGCCGCAAAGGCCACCTCGGTGGGGCCGTGCATCTTGGGCTTGACGATGTAGACGCTGCCGGCGCGGCTGTTGACGACACCGGCCGCGCCGTGGCGCTGCAGGTCGTGCAGCGCGATGGTCGTCGTGACCACCGCGTCGAGAATGCCTTCGGGGATCTCCTTCCCGCCGTCCCACAACACCGCCGGGTTGTTCATCAGGTGGCCCACATTGCGCAGGAACATCAGGCTGCGGCCATGCAGCATGACATCGGCGCCGCCGTTCGGCGCGTGATAGCGGCGGTCGGGGTTGAGGCCGCGTTTGAAGGTCCTGCCGCCCTTGCTGACGTCTTCGGTCAGCGTGCCTTTCAGGATGCCCAGCCAGTTGCGGTAACCGACGATCTTGTCTTCGGCGTCCACCGCGGCGACCGAGTCCTCGAGGTCCAGGATCGTGGACAGTGCGGCTTCCAGCACCACGTCGGACACGCCCGCCGCGTCGGCCTTGCCGATGGCCGCGGTGCGGTCGATGCGGATGTCGATGTGCAGGCCGTTGTGCTTGAGCAGCACCGACTGCGGCGAAGCCGCGTCGCCCTGGAAACCCACCAGCGCCGACTTGTCCTTCAGGCCCACGACGTGGCCGCCGGCCAGCGTCACCAGCAGCTGGCCGCCGTCGATGCGGTAGTTGATGCTGTTGGCATGCAGTCCGCCTTTTGCGTGATTCTCGAGAGGCACCGCCTGGTCCAGGAAGGCGCGCGCGAAGGCAATGACCTTGGCGCCACGCACCGGGTTGTAGGCGCCGGCACGGGTGGCGCCGTCGTCTTCGCTGATCGCGTCGGTTCCATAGAGCGCGTCGTACAGGCTGCCCCAGCGTGCGTTGGCGGCGTTCAGCGCGTAACGCGCGTTCAGGATGGGCACCACCAATTGCGGGCCGGCCTGCAGCGCCAGTTCGGCGTCGACGTTGGCGGTGGTGGTCTGCACGTGCGAAGGTGGCACCTGCAGGTAGCCGATGCGTTCCAGGAAGGCGCGGTAGGCCGGCATGTCGGCAATCGGGCCCGGGTGCACACGGTGCCAGGCGTCGATGTCGGCCTGCAGGCGGTCACGTTCGGCCAGCAAGGCGGCGTTGCGCGGTGCCAGGTCGCGCACGATGGCGTCGAAACCGGCCCAGAAGGTGGCGGGTGCCACACCGGTGCCGGGCAGCACCTCGTCGTCGATGAAGCGATGCAGAGCGGTGTCGACTTGCAGGCTGTGGATGGTCGTGCGCATGGTTGCAGTCTCTTGCGGGGTTCAGGTGGATCAGGTGGGCCGGGCGGGCCGGGTAGGTGGGGCGATGGCGGGAAAGTGGTCCAGCACATCGCGCAGGCTGCGGCCGGTGAAGGTGGGTTCGGTGCCCAGTTGTTCCGGCGGCGCCCCGCTGCGGTTGACCCACAGCGTGGTGTAGCCAAACCAGGTGGCGCCGATGGCGTCCCAGGCATTGCTGCTGACAAACAGGATCTCGCGTGCCGGCAGGCCCAGCGCCGCTGGCCCCAGCGCATACGCCGCCGGGTCGGTTTTGTAGCGGCGCACGCTGTGCACGCTGATGACGTGCTGCAGCAGATCGGCAAAACCGGCGCTTTTCACCGCCACGCCCAACATGCCGGGGTCGCCGTTGCTCAGGATGCCGGTGCTCACGCCACGGTGTTTCAGCGTCTGCAGCACCTCGTGGTTTTCGGCAAAGGCGCTGAGGTGCCGGTACTGGTTCATCAGCTGCTCTTCGGCGGCCGGCAACAGCGTCAGCCCCAGGCGCGCAGCGGCGTTGCGCAAGCCGGCGCGGGTGATGTCCCAGAAGGGCTGGTAGTGCCGGGCTTCGTCGCCGGGCGGCGAAGACATCGTGATCAGGCGTGTGTATTCGATCTGCTTGTCGCGCCACTGCACAGACAGCTTTTCGCCGCAGCCGGGAAACAGCTGCTCGGCCAGCATGGCCACGCTGTGCACGTCGAACAGCGTGCCGTAGGCGTCGAAAAGCACGGCGCGGATTTTCATGTCGCCAATCTATTCGATATCCGCAGCGGCATTAAGTGCCGATTCGGCGTGGGATTTGTGCGTTCCATAGGCATAATCGGCCACCATGGCTCGACTGAAACAGATCGAATCCTTCGTCGCCGTGTCCACCAAGGGCAGCCTGACGGCGGCCGCCAACGCCGAGGGCGTGGCGCCGGCGGTCATCGGCCGGCGCATCGACGCGCTGGAAGAACGGCTGGGCGTGAAGCTGCTGGTGCGCACCACACGCCGCATCACGCTGACACACGAAGGCAGCGCCTTCCTGGAAGATTGCCAGCGCCTGCTGGCCGACCTGGCCAATGCCGAAGCCAGCGTCAGCGAAGGGGGTGTCAAGGCCAGCGGCCACCTGCGCATCACCGCGCCGGCCGGCTTTGGCCGCCGCCATGTGGCGCCGCTGGTGCCGGCCTTCGTGGCCCAGCACCCCGACGTGAGCCTGAGCCTGAACCTGGCCGATCGGGTCGTCGACATCGTCAACGAAGGGTTCGACTGCGCGGTGCGGGTGGGCGACATGCCCGACAGCAGCCTGGTCAGCGTGCGCCTGGCCGACAACCGGCGCCTGTGTGTGGCGACACCCGCCTACCTGCAGCGCGCCGGCACCCCGGCCACCCCAGCCGACCTGATGCGCCACCAGTGTCTGACCCTGAGTTCAGACGCCAGCCAGACCCGCGGCTGGGCTTTTGCCACCGAAGGTGAAGTGGTGCACCTGCGTCCCAGCGGCCGCCTGGACTGCAGCGACGGCCAGGTGCTGCACGACTGGTGCCTGCGCGGGCTGGGACTGGCGTGGCGCAGCACCTGGGAGGTGGAACAGGACGTGGCCGCTGGCCGCCTGCAGGTGGTGCTGGAAAACTTCACCGCGCCACCCAACGGCATCTACGCCGTGTTTCCGCAGCGCAAACACCTGCCATTGCGCGTGCGGCTGTGGATCGACTTCATCAAGCACACCTACGGCGATCCGGAGTATTGGTCCGGCCGGCCGTAGGGCGGGCCTACTTCATTTCAGCCATGCACTTCCTGAGATGACTGGTCTTGGCCGCGCCAGCCAGCTTCTTGTCGGCGGCACTCTTTTCGCAGGCTGCGCTGGGCGGCATGGCCTCGCGCTCGCACTTCTTGATGAAACTGGCCTTGGCGGCGCCTGCCAGCGGCTTGCCGTCTTTGCTGACGGCTTTGGCTTCGCATGAGCCGGCGGCATAGGCCGAGTGGGCAAACAGGCTCAGGGCAGCAATGGCAATGCCGATCAAAGATCTTTTCATGGCGTGACTCCTCTTGGGTGGTGGAACGGCGGCGCGTCAGCGCTTCCGGGATTGCAGCAGACCGAGCGGCGCCCGCCTAGCGCTAAACGCACCAGTGTCGTTTGCCGCCGACCCCCGACCCAGGTCGGTGTTCAAGCCGGCCGTTTGGCTGCAGCTTCGTGCGCCGCGTGCAGGCGCTTGACCAGCACGCGGATGAAAGCCTTGTCGAACAGGTGACGCGTGGACAGCGACAGCCGTTCCAGCCGGTCGGGCGTGAAAGACACCGTGGTGGCGGGCTGCGACACCAGGATGTCCACCGAGTGCACCCGCAGCGCCGGGTTCGGCGCCAGGTAGGCCATCTCGCCCACCGAACTGCCGGCGCCCAGTGAGGCCACGGCCCGGCCGTCGCGGTAGACCTCGACCTGGCCTTGCGTCACGATGTGGAAGCTGTTGCCTTCTTCACCCTTGCGGTACAGCGCCTGGCCGTAGGTGTGGCGGTGCCAGGTGGCGCGGTGCACCACTTCCCACAACTCGACATCGCCGAAGTCGGAGAAAAACTCCAGGCTGCGCAGCAGCGTGAACCGCTCGGAGTCCAGCACTTCCTGCAGCGGCCCGCGCAGCTGCGGGTTCTGCGCGCTGACGGCGGACAGGGCTTGCGCAAATTCGTCCCAGCTGGCCGGCCGCAGTTCGCGTTCCTTGGCCAGGCAGCGTTCGATCAGCGCCTGCAACCCTGCGGGCACACCCTCACGCAGCGACGACAGCGGCGGCGCCGTGCCGTGGTAGATCTGGTTCATGATCGCCGGCTGCTGGATGGCGTCGAATGGCGGCCGGCCGGCGATCAGGTGGTAGAGCACCGCCGCCATCGAATAGATGTCGGCGCGGCAGTCGAGCAGGTCGCCGTCCAGCTGTTCGGGCGACATATAGGCCAGGCTGCCGACGCGGTAGACCTGCGTGTGGTCGGCGCCCAGGTTGAAGACGCTGCCGAAGTCGGTGACCTTGACTTCGCCGATGCGGTCGCCGTCCCAGCTGACCAGCAGGTTGGCGGGTTTCACGTCGCGGTGCACCAGGCCCTGGCGATAGCAGTAACCCAGCGCCATCGCGCACTTGAAGCCGATTTCAATGATCTGCGTCAGCGGCAGCAGCTTGTCGGCGCGGCAAAAGCGCCGCAGCGTGAAACCCTCGACGTACTCCATCACCAGATAGGGCGCCTCGGCGTCGGCCACGGCGTCCAGGATCTGCACCACGTTCGGGTGCTGCAGCTGGCCCACCAACGCGGCTTCGGCATCGAAGAAGCGCTGCTGGAAGTGCGCGCCGCGGCTGTCGGCCGGGCTGTTGCTGCCCAGGCCCGCGCCCAGCCGCACACGTTTGATGGCCACGTCCTGTTTGCGGAAGGGGTCGTGCGCCAGGAAAACTTCGCTGGTGGCGCCTTCGCCGATCTTGGACTTGACGATGTACTTGCCGATGCGGGACGGCAGCGCCGCGCGGGGCAGCGACATCTCGGGGTGGACGAGCTGGGGCAGTGTCATGGTGGCCAGGGGATGCGGCACGATGGTCGCCCAGCCGCCGCCGCCGCGGTGGCTCGAACAAGGCGACAAAGCGGCGCCATCTCGGCCTGCCTGGGCCCCCAAAAGTAGAATCAGCCGATGATCCAAGTGAAGCAGGACTTGCGGCAGGCGCTGCAGACGGCGCTGGCCCAGCTGGCGGGCGAGGCCGGCGTGGCCACCCCCGAAGCCAACTTCGAGTCGCCCAAGCAGGCCAGCCATGGTGACCTGGCCGTCACCAGCGCCATGCAGCTGGCACGGCCGCTGAAGAAAAACCCGCGTGAACTGGCGCAGCGCCTGGTCGACCTGCTGAACCAGCAGCCGGCGGTGCAACGCTGGGTGCAGGCGCTGGAGATCGCCGGCCCGGGTTTCATCAACCTGCGCCTGGCCGCCGCCGCCAAGCAGGCCGTGGTGGCCGAGGTGCTGACCGCACAAGACAGCTTCGGCAGCCAGCCGCGCAGCGGCAAGAAGGTGATGGTCGAGTTTGTCTCGGCCAACCCCACCGGCCCGCTGCACGTGGGCCACGGGCGCAACGCTGCCCTGGGCGACTGCATCTGCAGCCTGCTGCAAAGCCAGGGCGACGAGGTGCTGCGCGAGTTCTACTACAACGACGCGGGTGTGCAGATCAACAACCTGGGTCTGTCGGTGCAGTGCCGTCTGCGGGGCCTGAAGCCCGGCGACGCCGGCTGGCCCGAAGCCGCCTACAACGGCGACTACATCGCCGACATCGCCGCCGACTTTGCTGCGTGCAAGACGGTGCAGGCCGACGACCGCAGCTTCACCGCCAGCGGCGACGTCAACGACCTGCACGCCATCACCCAGTTCGCGGTGGCTTTCCTGCGCCACGAACAAGACCTGGACCTGCAGGCCTTCGGCGTGCACTTCGACCACTACTTCCTGGAAAGCAGCCTCTACACCAGCGGCCGTGTCGAAGACACCGTCAAGCGCCTGGTGGCCGCCGGCAAGACCTATGAAGAAGGGGGCGCACTGTGGCTGCGCACCACCGACTACGGCGACGACAAGGACCGTGTCATGCGCAAGCAGGACGGCAGCTACACCTACTTCGTGCCCGACGTGGCCTACCACCTGGCGAAGTTCGAACGCGGTTACCGCAAGGTCATCAACGTGCAGGGCAGCGACCACCACGGCACCGTGGCGCGGGTGCGTGCCGGCTTGCAGGCCGTGGGCCTGGGCATCCCGGCGGGTTACCCCGACTACGTGCTGTACAAGATGATCGCGGTCATGAAGGACGGCCAGGAGGTGAAGATGTCCAAGCGTGCAGGCACCTCGGTGTCGGTGCGTGACCTGATCGACTGGACCAGCCGCGACGCTGTGCGCTTTTTCCTCATCAGCCGCAAGGCCGACACCGAGTTCACCTTCGACGTCGACCTGGCGCTGAAGGCCAACGACGAAAACCCGGTGTTCTATGTGCAGTACGCCCATGCGCGCATCTGCTCGGTGCTGGCGGCCTACGAACAGCAGCACGGCGGCGGCCAGCACTTCGAAGACGCCAATCTGACGCTGCTGACTGCACCCAGCGAAGCCGCGCTGATGGTCAAGCTGGCCGAGTACCCCGAGATGCTGACCCGTGCCGCGGCCGAATTTGCGCCGCACGACGTGACCTTCTATCTGCGCGAACTGGCGGCGGCTTTCCACGCCTACTACGCGGCAGAACGTTTCCTGGTCGACGACGTGGCGCTGGCACGCGCCCGCATGGCGCTGCTCGCCGCCACGGCCCAGGTGCTGCGCAACGCGCTGGCCGTGCTGGGTGTGTCGGCACCGGCGTCGATGAACCGGGACATCCCCAGCGCAGCGGCTGCGGCCGCCGAGGTGAACGCATGATCAAACAACGTGGTGGTTTTGCCATCGGCCTGGTGGTGGGGCTGCTCGTCGGTCTGGCGCTGGCGCTGGCGGTGGCGCTGTACATCACCAAGGTGCCGGTGCCCTTCATCAACAAGGTGCCGCAGCGCACGGCGGAAATGGACACGGCGGAGGCCGAACGCAACCGCAACTGGGACCCCAACGCGGCCCTGGGCGGCCGCACCGCGGCGCGTGCCGCCAGCGCCGCTGCGGGCGGCAGTGCAGCGACACAACCCGTGCTGTCGGCCGCTTCGGCTGCGGCATCGGGCGTGGTCCCGGGCATCGCGGTGGTGCCGGTCGTGCCGCCGTCCACGCGCGACCCGGCGGCCATCCTGGCCGGGCGCGCCACCCCGCCCGCCGCGGCCGATGCGGCTTCTTCGGCGGCCCGGTCCACCGCGGCGGTGGCTGAACCGTTCATCTTCTTTGTGCAGGCCGGGGCCTTCACGCGAAATGAAGATGCCGAGCAGCAAAGGGCCAAGCTGGCGATCGTGGGCCAATCGGCCAAGATCAGCGAACGCGAACAGGCCGGCCGCACGGTGTACCGGGTTCGCCTGGGGCCCTTCAAATCGCGTGCAGAAGCCGACGCTTTGCAGCTGAAGCTGCAGGAACAGGGCATCGAAGCGCAGATCGTGCGCGTCGAAAAGGCCTGAAGACCTGCAGCAGGGAACCGGCGCCCGGGTGCCGACTCCACCACCGATCATTCCGTCATCTCGAAAGGTTTTCCATGCAAAGGCGCGACTTCTCCAAGCAACTGGCCGGTGCCGGCCTGGGCCTGGCCCTCAGCGGCGCGGCCAGCGCCCAGGGCGCGCCCAAGGAGGGGACGCACTACGTGCGGTTGTCCACCCCGGCGCCGGTGACCTTGCCCACGCCGGGCAAGAAGATCGAGGTCGTCGAGTTTTTCTGGTACGGCTGCCCGCACTGTTACGCCTTCGAGCCCACGCTGGAAGCCTGGGTCAAGAAACTGCCCGCCGACGTGAGCTTCCGCCAGGTGCCGGTGGGTTTCATGGCGCCGCACCAGCAGCACCAGAAGCTGTTTTACGCGCTCGAAGAAATGGGCCAGCTCGATGCCATGCATCGCAAGGTGTTTGCCGCCATCCACCAGCAGAACCGGCGCCTGGGCAGCGAGTCCGACATCGTGGCCTTTGCCAACGCCAATGGCGTTGACGGTGCCAAGCTGTCTGCAGCGATGAAGTCCTTCAGCGTCACCACCAAGGCCAATCGCGCCAAGCAGTTGGCAGACGCCTACAAGATCGACGGTGTGCCCGCGATGGGCATCAACGGGCGCTTCTACACTTCGGCCTCGCTGGCCGGCAATCACGAGCGGGCGGTGGCCGTGTCCGACTTCCTGATCCAGTTGGCGCGCCAGAAGGCCTGATCGGGGCCCGCACCCGCCCGGGGCAGCAGCCCCGCTGGCGACCGCAGCGTGATTTCACACCGCCTTCTGCCCGGTGTCAGCGGCCGGCATGGATGTTGTGGCTATACTGCCCTGCAACTTTCATGCCGAACCGATGCCAACCCGGCCTTTCCGCCTTCCTTCCTTTTTGCTGAGCTTGTCGCTGGCGCTCGCCTGCGCCCTGCCGGCTGGCCAGAGCCGGGCTGAAAAAGGCGACCGGACCCAACCCTGGGTGATCGAAGCTGACCGTGACGGCGTCATCGACCTGCAGCGCCAGGTGCTGGTGTATTCGGGCAACGTCGTCATCTCGCAGGGTTCGATGGTCTTGCGCGCCGAGCGCGTGGAGATGCGTGAAATGCCCGACGGTTACCGGGCCGCCACCGCCCTGGGTTCGGCGGCGCGCCCGGCCAGCTGGCGCCAGCGCCGTGACGGCGTGGACGAAACCGTGGAAGGCACCGCCGAGCGCATCGAATTCGACGGCCGTGCCGACACCTTGCGCTTCCTGGGCAACGGCGCTGTTCGGCGCTTGCGCGGTGGCACGGTGGCCGACGAGATCACCGGCGCCACCATCGTCTGGGACAACACCGCCGAGGTCTTCAAGGTCGAAGGCGGGGCCAAGACCACCACCAACCCCACCGGCCGCGTTCGCGCGGTGCTGAGCCCACGGGTCGAGCCGGCGGCTTCGGCACCGGCCACTTCGCCACTGACACCTTCGCGCGCGCTCGGAGACAGGCGCTGATGGACCTGGCCACCAGCAGTTCAGGCAGCCGCCTGGAAGCCGAACACCTGCGCAAGAGCTACGGCCAGCGCATGGTGGTGAAAGACGTGCACCTGGCGGTGGGCGCCGGTGAAGTGGTGGGCCTGCTGGGCCCCAACGGTGCCGGCAAGACCACCACCTTCTACATGGTGGTGGGCCTGGTGCGGCCCGACGAAGGCGAGATCCGCATCGACGGCCAGCCGGTTCAGGGCCTGCCCATCCACCGGCGCTCACGGCTGGGGCTGAGTTACCTGCCGCAGGAGGCCTCGATCTTCCGCAAGCTGACGGTGGAAGAGAACATCCGCGCCGTGCTGGAGCTGCAGATCGGGCCCGACGGTCGGGCGCTGAAGCCGGCGCTGATCGAAGAGCTGCTGGAAAAGCTGCTGCGCGACTTGTCCATCGACAAGCTGCGCGACTCCCCCGCACCGGCCTTGTCGGGCGGTGAAAGGCGTCGCGTGGAAATCGCGCGCGCGCTGGCCACCCAGCCCCGCTTCATCCTGCTGGACGAGCCTTTTGCCGGTGTCGACCCGATCGCCGTGATCGAGATCCAGCGCATCATCGGTTTCCTGCGCTCGCGCGGCATCGGCGTGCTCATCACCGACCACAACGTGCGCGAAACGCTGGGCATCTGCGACCGCGCCTACATCATCAGCGAAGGCAGCGTGCTGGCCGAAGGCACGCCGCACGAGATCGTTTCCGACGCCCAGGTACGCAAGGTGTACCTCGGCGAACATTTCAAGATGTAGGCCCCGGCTGCCCCCATGAAGCCGTCACTCCAGGTACGCCTGTCCCAGCATCTGGCGCTCACGCCCCAGTTGCAGCAGTCCATCCGCCTCCTGCAGCTGTCCACGCTGGAGCTGCACCAGGAAGTCGGGCAGATGCTCGACCAGAACCCCTTCCTGGAAATGGAAGAAGAAGGCGCAGCCACGCCTTTCGAAACACCGCCCGAACGGCAGTCTGCCGACCGCGTGGCCGACAGCACGGGCGATGCGCCCGACGCCCCCGACGCGACGGAGGGCACGAGCGAGTTGCGGGCCGAGGAGTTCGGCACGACCGAACGCGACGACTGGGAAAACGGCACCGAAAAGGACGACTTCGACGGCATCCGCGAAACGCCCGGCAGCGCCGCGCCCACCGGCGAGGGCGACGACATGGACCCGCACGAGCGCCGCGGAAGCTCAACTTCGCTGCAAGACCACCTGCGGTCGCAGCTGGTGGGCATGCGGCTCAGCGCCGAGGACCACGCGGCGATCGAGGTGCTGATCGAATCGCTCGACGGCGACGGTTACCTGGCCGACACGCTGGAAGACATTGCCGAACGTCTGGCCGCGATGCTGGGGATCGAAGGCGAAGAAGCCCGCGAATCGCTGGACGAGCGCCTGCGTTGCGGCCTGCGCTGGTTGCAGAGCCTGGACCCGCTGGGCATCGGCGCCAGCAGCCTGGGCGAATGCCTGGCGCTGCAGATCCGGGCCACGCCCAAGTGCCCGGCGCGCCAGGTGGCGCTGCGCATCTGCGAGCAGTACCTGGAACTGCTGGCCAAGCGCGACATGAAGCGGCTGACGGCGCTGACCGGCGCCGACGAGGATATGGTGCGCCAGGCGCAGGAACTGATCCGCGCCTGCGAGCCCAAGCCTGGGCGACCCTTTTCGCCCGCCGAAGGCAACATCATCGTGCCCGATGTCATCGTGCGCAAAACCGGCCGAGGCGTCAGCGTGACGCTGAACCCGGACGTCATGCCCAAGCTGCGCATCAACGACATCTATGCGCAGGCCGCGCGTGGCCTGCGCGGCGCGTCGGCCAACCCGGGCATGTCGTCGCGGCTGCAGGAAGCGCGCTGGTTCGTGAAGAACATCCAGCAGCGCTTCGACACCATCCTGCGGGTCAGCAAGGCCATCGTCGAGCGGCAGAAGGGCTTTTTCACGCACGGCGCGATCGCGATGAAGCCGCTGGTGCTGCGCGAGATTGCCGACGAACTGGGGCTGCATGAAAGCACGATCTCTCGTGTGACCACGGCCAAGTACATGGCCACGCCACAAGGCACCTTCGAGCTGAAGTACTTCTTCGGCAGCAGCCTGAACACCGACGCCGGTGGCAATGCCAGCAGCACGGCAGTGCGTGCGCTGATTCAGCAGTTCGTGACGGCCGAGGACAACGCCAAGCCGCTGTCGGACAACCAGATCAGTTCGATGCTCGAAGAGCAGGGCATCCAGGTCGCACGCCGCACGGTGGCCAAGTACCGCGAAGCGCTGAAGATCGCGCCAGCCGGTTTGCGCAAGGCGATATGACAACGCTCTTCCTGCCCTGTGCCGGTGGCGTGGAAGCGCTGCTGGCCGACGAGGTGCTGCGCATCACCGGTGTGGCCGCCGAGGCCACACGCGGTGGTGTGTGGGTCGAAGGCGATGAGCGTTTGGCCATGGCGCTGAACCTGGAAAGCCGCCTGGCCACACGTGTGTTGTGGCCGCTGGTCGATGGCCCCTACCGCGACGAACATGATCTGTACGACCTGGCGATGCGCGTGGACTGGAACCACTGGATCACGCCCGAGCAGACCTTGCGCGTGGATGTCAGTGCCCAGCGCAGCCCGCTGCAGAGCCTGAACTTCAGCGCCCTGCGCATCAAGGACGCCGTCTGTGACACCGTGCGCGAAACCACCGGCGCACGGCCCAGTGTCGACACCCGCTGGCCCGACCTGCCGATCGCGCTGTTCGTGGGCCCGGAACATGCCACGCTGTACGTCGACACCTCGGGCGACGCACTCTTCAAGCGCGGCTGGCGCGAAGACACCGGCGAAGCGCCGCTGAAGGAAACGCTGGCCGCCGCGATGCTGGCCGCTGCCGGCTGGCAGGGCCGGGCCGAAGACGGGCCCTTGCTCGACCCCTGCTGCGGTGCAGGCACCATCGTCATCGAAGCGGCGCAGATGGCCTGTGGCATCGCACCCGGCAGCCTGCGCCGCTTTGCCTTCGAACGCATGTTGCCCTTCCGGCCCTTCCTGGCCCAGTGGCGCGAACTTCAGCAAGTGGCCAAGGCCCGGGTTCACGCACCCGCGGTGCCGCTGTTTGCCGGTGACGTGAGTTTTCGCATGACCGACTTTGCGGTGCGCAACGCCGAAAGGGCCGGCGTGCGCCAGGCCATCGAATTCAAGACCGCCGACGCGCTGCAGCGCCTGCCGCCGCTGCCCTCGGGGGTGATCCTGATGAACCCGCCCTACGGCGAACGCATCGACGCCAAGGGCCAGGGTTCCGGTCGTGGTGAACGCGGCGAAAGAATCGAAGCGCGCGAGTCACGCGCCCCGCGCGAAAACTTCGAAGGCGGTGGCACACCGGCCGAGTTCTTCAGCAGCCTGGCCGGCCACTGGAAGCGCCACTACGCGGGTTGGACGGCCTGGCTGCTGAGCCCCGAGATGAAATTGCCGACACTCATGCGCCTGAAGGAATCGCGCCGGGTACCGCTGTACAACGGTGCCATCGAGTGCCGCCTGTTCCGCTTCGACATGACGGCAGGTGCCGGCCCCGGCGGCCGTGCCTCACCCGCTGCTGGCTCAGCGCAGCAACCGTAGCCCGGTGATGCGGGTGTCGATGTCGCTCAGCACGCGTTCATAGGCTGGGGCGCCCACGCCGCCGAAGCGGCGCAGGAACTCGGCCTCGGGCATGTATTCGGGCAGGTCCTGCACGGCGGGCACCAGGTCTTCATCGCGCAGCGGCACGGCCAGACGCTGCTGCATGGCCTGGGGTTCGCGCAGCAGCAATTCGCCAAAGCGCGTGCCGGCGCGGTTGGCGGCCATGTCCTGGAAGCTGAAGCCGCTGCCCCTGCGCGAATCGGTGACCTCCTTGTACAGGCCGATGGCCTGCGACAAGGGGCCTGTGCCTTCGGTGGCCAAGGCCGCCGACACCAGGAAGTGCAGCGGGAAGTCGGTGCGCCCGGCCAGCAGCAGGCGCACCGGCCGTGGTCTGGGCCACTGCCGGGCCGAAGGCACCACGGAGCCGATGCCACGGCCATTGGCCATCAACGTTAGCACCGTCAGCGCGGCGCGGTTTTCGGCCGCAGCGTCGCCGCCCGCTGCCGTGCGCTGGCGAGCCAGTTCGAAGACGGGTTGCAGCACCCCGATCAGCGGCATCTCCCAGCTCTGCGGATCGTTCCAGGACAGTGCCGTGACGCGGTCGGAATACAGACGCAGGCGCGCCAGTTCATCGGCTGGCACCAGGCCATCGAGCAGCCTGTTCATGCTGTCGTCTTGCCATGCATAGGTGACCAGTGACCTCTGCGGCAGGAAGCGCACGCGCCTCACGACCTGGGTCACCAAGTTCAACTCGGCCTGGACATCCAGCCGGCCGGCCAACTGCACCACGGCCCACTCGGCCAGCCAGGCCGGCACCGGCAGCCGGCCCACGCGCAGTTTCTGCACCGCCGGCAGGCCGCTGGTCTCGGCCAGTTGAAGGTCGACGTTCAGCCAGCGGCCGAAGGGGTTGGGCGGCAGGTGGGCGCTGAGTTGCAATGTGGCGACGTTGCGCTGGAAGTGGACCCGGCTGCTGGCCTGCACCCAGCGCCGGGCGCCGTGGCTCAGCATCACCTCGACATCGCGTTCGCGCACCAGCGCCGTGCTGACTGCACCGGCGCGCGCGCGGCGCGGGTCGTGGGTGCGCAGCAGCGACAGTGCGCGGGCCACGTCATCGTGGCCGATGGCCGCGTCCTGGGCCACGGCCGGTTCGGATTGCAGGGCCGCGCTGAACGCCGCCACCGCCGCCAGGACCAGGGCCGCCAGCAGAGTCAGCAGCAGCCAAAACACACGCCGCCAGGGCTTCAGGCCCACGGCAGCGTCGGTTCGGCAAGGCGCCGCACAGGCCATGTCTTCATGCGCCGATTCTGCCGACTTCGGCGCTGCCCACGGCGCCGGTGGCCCGCTGCGCCAGGGGCATAATTTCGCACCGCTCTTTCGGAGAGACAAGCTGGACCCGAGCCACACCGGGGGACCGGCCGTTCCGTTCCGCACCTGCGCTGGCGCTGTCTTCCGGAGAATCTGCATGCTCAACGTCTTCACGCTGGCCAACGGCCGGCTGTTCCAGGAAGAAATCGACCAGCCTCAGGCGCTGGCGCAACTGCAGCCCGTGTGGGTCGACCTCGAAAACCCCAGCGAGGACGAAAAGCGTTGGGTCGAGACCCGCTTCGAACTGAAGATTCCGAAGGACGCGGTCGACGACGACCTCGAAGAGTCGGCCCGCTTCTACGAAGAGGACAACGGCGAACTGCACATCCGGTCGGACTTCCTGATCGATGCCGAAGACGTGAGCAAAGGCAACGACGCACGTCCGGCGCGCAATGTGCGCGTGGCCTTCATCCTGCACAACAACGTGCTGTTTTCCATCCACGGCGAGGACCTGCCGGTGTTCCGCCTGCTGCGCCTGCGCGCGCGGCGAACACCTGCGCTGATCGAAGACGCCAAGGACGTGCTGCTCAAGCTGTACGACGCCGATGCCGAATACAGCGCCGACGCGCTGGAGGGCATCTACGACAACCTGGAACGTGTCAGCGCTCGGGTCCTGAAACAAGACGTGAACGACGAAGCCGCCGGCGCTGCGCTGACCGCCATCGCGCGCGAAGAAGACTTGAACGGCCGCATCCGCCGCAACGTGATGGACACCCGCCGCGCGCTGAGTTTCATGATGCGCAGCCGCATGCTGAACGCCGAGCAGTTCGAAGAAGCGCGCCAGATCCTGCGCGACATCGACTCGCTGGACAGCCACACGGCCTTCCTGTTCGACAAGATCAACTTCCTGCTCGACGCGACGGTGGGCTTCATCAACATCAACCAGAACAAGATCATCAAGATCTTCTCGGTGGCCAGCGTGGCGCTGCTGCCGCCGACGCTGATTGCCAGCATCTACGGCATGAACTTCAAGTACATGCCCGAGCTGGACTGGCAGGCCGGCTACCCATTTGCGCTGGCGCTGATGGTGGTTTCTGTCGCCGCGCCTTTCATCTATTTCCGGGCCAAGGGCTGGTTGCGTTAGTCGTTACTTCTTGCCGGGAAGTACCCCCCCGAACGGATGGTTTGGCGGGTTCCTTCGTGTAATCTCACCAGCGATTGCCGGCCAGATCTGCCGAAAACAGCAAGTGGCCCGTGCAGGGCCCGCCAGAACGAGGAACACCGCCGTGAACATGCCCCAGCCCCTGTCAGCCCAAGCCCGACGCCTGTTGCAGGGTCTTGCGCTGGCTGCCGCCACCGTGGCCGCGCCCGCTGCGCTGGCGCAGTTCAGCATGGTGCCCACGCCGCTGTGCAAGGAACCCAGTGCGTCGGGCCAGGAAGTGGAGCAGGAGTTCCGCATCGACGCGGCCCGCCACCTGTACGCCTGTTTCCCGATGCGGGTGTACCGCGGCAAGCTGCCGCCCATGTTGTACGGCGTGATGATGGTCGAGACCGAACTCGACGCCACCGGCAACGTGCTGAACATCAGCGTCATCCGCAAGCCCGCCGCCGACGAGGTGGCGCCGTGGGTCATTGCGATGATCAAGCGCGCTTCGCCCTTCCCGGCGCCGGCCAAGATGGCCGGTGGCACGGTGCGTTACACCGAGACCTACTTCGTCGACAAGTCGGGCCTGTTCCAGGCCTTTTCGCTGACCGAAGGTCAGCGCAGCAAGTAGGACTCAGCTGCTGGCGCGTTTTTTCAGCCAGCGCATCAGCCCGCCCACCACGGGCAACTTCTCGTACAGCTCTTCCGCCGCGTCCCAGTAGTCGCGGTGATCGGCGATGCGGCCGTCGTCCGCCAGCACCAGGTGCGAGCCACCGCGGATGCACTGTTCGTCGCGGCTGAAGCGCTTCATGCGGAAGAGGAAGTCCCAGCTCAGGAAACACTGCTGGCCTTGCACGATGGTGTCGCGGATCACGAAGTGCGGCCCGTCCAGCGACACGAACATGTGTTCGAAGATGGCCTGGATGGCAGCCACGCCCTGCACCTGGTTGAAGGGGTCCTTGAAGCGTGCGTCGCTTGTGTAGATCTCGGCCAGGCGCGGCAGGTCTTGCGGCGACAGGCTTTCGAAGACCTGCACGATGCGCTGCACCCTGGGGTCGTTCACGGTGGCCATGGCTCGCCCTTCACAAACCGGTGCTGCGACGCACGGCCGCGAAATACAGGCCGTAGGGCAAGAGGCGCAGGCCCTTCAGCCACAGCGTGAAGCGCTTGGGAAAGTGGATCTCGAACCGGCCGGCTTCCCAGCCGCGCACGATGGCCTTGGCTGCCGCTTCGGGGCTGATCAGCGCCGGCATCTTGAAGGCGTTCTGCGCCGTCAGCGGGGTCTCGACGAAGCCCGGGTTGATGAGCGACACGCCCACGCCCAGGGGCTGCAGGTCCAGGTACATCGTTTCGGCCAGGTTGATCAGCGCAGCCTTGGTCGGCCCGTAGGCCAGCGACTGCGGCAGCCCGCGGAAGCCGGCCACGCTGCTGACCAGGCTGATGTGGCCAGCGCCCAGCTTCGGGTCACCCGCCTTGGCCTGCGCCAGCACGTGCGGCAGCACCGCGTCCAGCATCACCAGCGCGCCGGTGTAGTTGACGTGCACGTGCTGCTGCGCCACGTCGAAGTCGAAGTCGGTGGCGCGCATGGCGCGGTAAGTGCCGGCGCAGTACATCGCCAAGTCGATGCGGCCGTGCACGTTGACGATGTGCGCGGCCGCGTCGTGCATGGCTTCGCGGTCGGTGGCGTCCAGCGCGATGGCGTCGCTGCGCGGGTGCTCGGCCACGAAGCGGTCCAGCGCTTCCTGGCTGCGCGCCGACACGATGACCCGTGCGCCCAGCGCGTGCAGCCGCGAAGCCGTGGCGCGCCCGATGCCGGTGGACGCGCCCACCAGCCACACCGTGCGGCCGGCCCAGGACAGGATACGGGGGTTCAAGGCCATGGGGTCACGGTTTGTAGAAGGACAGGGTGACTTCACCCAGGCGGATGCCGAACTTGCTCATCACCGCCTTGTTCAGCATCACGCGTTCGTCCATCAGGTACATCCAGTCGTCGAACTGGACCTCGTAGACCTTGCCGTCCACGGGCAGCGACAAGGTGTAGCGCCAGTTCAGCGCATTGCCGGCCGACTGGCCTTCGGCCACGCCCACCACGTCGTCGGCACGGCCGGTCCAGCGACCGTTGCCTTCGTCGGTCAGGCGCCAGACGCGGCGTTCGGTCTTGCCGTCGCTGTAGGTGAAACGTTCGTCCAGCGTGCCGTTTTTGCCTTCCCAGGTGCCGGTCATCTGCACCGTGAAGCGCCGGGCCACCTTGCCCGAACGGTCGGTGAAGATGCCGTGGGCCACCAGCGGGCCGTTGAAGTAGGTCTTCAGGTCGAGCACCGGCTTTTCGGCGGCGTAGTCGCTGGCCGTGGGCGATGCACAACCCATCACCAGCGCGGTGGCGCCGGTGGCGGCCAGCAGGGTCAGGGCGGACATCCACGTCCAGCGGCGGCGCAGGGGGTTCTTCATGATCGGACTTCCTTGCGGACCCACAGGGTCCAGAGCAGAGCGGTGGACAGCAGCTTCAGCGCGCAGGGCAGCAGGCAATAGGCCAGCGTCAGCGCCTGCAGGGCATCGGGGCTGCGGCTGCCCGGGGTGTAGCCAAACTGGCCCAGCAGCGGCAGCGCGATGCCGGCGGCCAGGGCCAGATTCAGCTTGGTGCAGAAGTTCCACCAGCCGAAGTAGGCACCTTCCAGCCGCTGGCCGTGGCCGGCGCGCTGGATGACACCGGCCAGCAGCGCACCCGGCAGCGTGAGGTCGGCACCCAGCGCAATGCCGCTGGCCACGCAGACGGCGGTGTAGGCCACCACGTCGCCCGCGCCCAGCAGCGCGGCCCAGGCAAAGGTGACGATGGCCAGCACCATGCCCACCAGCCAGGCCCGCGCCAGCCCCAGGCGCGCCACCAGGCGAACCCACAGCGGCATGCTCAAGGCGCCGGCGGCAAAGTAGCTGGCCAGGAACAGCGGCTCGTAGGCCTGCGCCTGCAGCCGGTCGCGGATGAAAAACAGCACCAGCGTGGCCGGCACCGCACTGGCCACGCCATTCACCAGGTAGACGGCCAGCAGGCGCCGGAAAGCGGGTGTGCCGAGTGGTTCGATCAGGCTGGGCGGCGTCGCCGGCACGGTGCCGATCTGTGGTTGCGGTGCACGCCACAGCAAAGCCACGCCCACCGCCAGCAGGCCGGCAAACACCGCCGACGTGACCGACAGCCCGGCCACCGAAGGCAGCACACTGGCCACCAGCACACCCACCAGCGCCAGCCCTTCGCGCCAGGACACGATGCGTGCACGCTGCCCTTCGTCGCCACCCAGCCGCGCGCCCCAGGCCTGGTGCAGCACCGTCAGCACGCTGTAGCTCAGGTAGGTGATGGTCAGCAGCAGCGCACACCACACCAGCAGCGCCTGTTCACCCTGCACGGCGGGGAAAAACAGGCCACGGAATCCCGCCGCCAGCACGATGGCCGCCAGCACGGCGGCGATCAACACGACCGCAGCGCGGCGGGTGAACCAGCCGTCGACCCAGCGGCCGATCAGCGGATCGGCCACGGCGTCCAGCAGCCGCGCGCCCAGCAGCAAGGCGCCCAGCGTGGCCAGCGGAATGCCGAACTCGGCCGCGTAGTGGTTGGGCAGCACGACATACAGCGGCAGCGCCACGAAGGCCAGTGGCAGCCCCAGGCCACCATAAGCCAGGCCCTGCCGCCAGCCGCCGCGCCAGCGGGGTGCCGCTGCGGCGGCTGTCATGAACCCTTGCCGAGCAGCGTGTCGCGCAGCGAAGGTTCGGACGTCTTGTCCGACAGCCAGATGCCGAAAAACAGGCGCGCGAACTCGGCGTCGCGCACGTCGCCCTTCAACTGGCCGTTGACGAAGAAGCGGGCCCCCATGCCGGGCACGTTGATGCCGGTGATGCGGTCACCTTCTTTGACGTCGGGAAAGACGCGCGTCATGGCCGACAGCCAGCGTGCGGCCTTGGCATCGTCGACGTCACCCTGGCGTTTCATCTCTTTCAACGAGCGTTCGGCGATCTTCGCGCCGTCCAGGCTGCGTGCGTATTGCAGTTCCAGCGCCAGCGGCACGGGTGCCCAGTCGGCACCCTCTCCGCCCACGGCCATGGCCCCCACCCACAGGCGGGCGTCGTAGATGCGCAAGCCCAGGAAACGCAACCGGCCCTGGCCTTGCAGTCGCGCGCCCGGCACTTCAGCCACCACCTCGGCGGGCGCGGCCGGCGCTTGTGCCTGGGCCCCTGCCGCCAGGGGCAGCAGGACCAGCAGCAGCTGTCGACGCCGCAACATGTTCAGTCCACCCGGCGCAGTGTGAACTGCACGACGCTGGTGTTGCCGGTGACAAACGCCGCTTCGCAGTAGGCCAGGTAGAACTCCCAGATGCGCATGAAGCGGGTGTCGAAGCCCAGCTTGCGCACCTGGCCGTCGCGCGCCAGGAAGTCGTGGCGCCAGCGGCGCAGGGTTTCGGCGTAGTCCTGGCCGAAGGCGAGTTCGTTCACCACCTCGAGGCCGGCCTTTTTTGCCTCGGCCTTGAAGACGCTGGCGCTGGGCAGCAGGCCGCCCGGGAAGATGTACTGCTGGATGAAGTCGGTGCCACGCACGTAGCGCTCGAACAGGTCGTCGCGGATGGTGATGGACTGGATGCAGGCACGGCCACCCACCTTGAGCTTGCTGCGCAGCGTGGCGAAATAGCTGTCCCAGTACTCACGCCCCACGGCTTCGAACATCTCGATCGAGGCGATGGCGTCGAAGGGTTCGTCGGCGATGTCGCGGTAGTCCTGCAGCCGCAGGTCCACCTGGGCGGCGACACCGGCGCGTTGCTGACGTTCCTGCGCATAGGCCAGCTGTTCGCTGGACAGGGTGACACCGGTGACCCGCGCGCCGAACTCCACCGCCGCTGTTTCGGCCAGCGCACCCCAGCCACAACCGATTTCCAGCAGGCGCTGCCCGGGCTGCAGCTCACATTCACGCAGCGCACGCCGCACCTTGGCCGCCTGCGCCTGGGCCATCGGCTGTTGCGAGTCGCCTTCGAACAAGGCGCTCGAATAGTTCATGGTCTCGTCCAGCCACTGCCGGTAGAAGGCATTGCCGATGTCGTAGTGGGCGTGGATGTTCTTCTTGCTGCCGCGGCGCGAATTGCGGTTCAGCAGGTGTTTGACACGGTAGGCCAGCGACCCCCACCAGGTGCCGTAGACCACCTGGTCGATGGCGTCGCGGTTGGCGATGAAGAGCTTGAGCAGCGCCACCAGGTCGGGGCTGGTCCAGCCGCCGGCGATCCAGGTTTCGGCGAATCCGATGTCGCCACTTTTCAGCGCTGCCGGGCACACGCTCCAGTCGATCAGGCGCATCGCCGCGCGGGGTTCGGCACCGTCGCCGAAGCGGGTCTGGCTGCCGTCGGGAAACTGCATGTCCAGCGTGCCCACCTGCAGTTGCCGCAGCAGTCGGAAGATGGCACGGGCAGCTGCCGGGGCGGCGCCGGGCAGGGTCAGCGGAGTGGCAGATGCAGAGGCGGTGGACGTCGTCGTCATGGCGCGGGCAGGGGGCGTGAGGGTTCGTGAAAGGTTCGGTGACGGCACAAGCACGGGTCAGGCTGGGCCATCAGCGGCTGGTGAAAGCCTGCGGCGGCGCAGGCTTGCTGAAAAAAGGTACGCGCTTGGTCCACAACTGGATGGCTTGCCAATGGATGCGCACGATCACACCCAGCGTCATCAGGGGCATGCCGAAAAACGCCTGGCGGGCCGAGCGGGCCGTCAGCGGCTGCAGACGCCCCGACACGCTGGTCTGCAGCAGCGGCCCGGTGTTGTCGTCGTGGTCCACCCGCGCCACCGTGCGTTCACCGGTGAACATGAAACGGAAGCGGTACTCGCCCTGCACTTTGCAAAATGGCGAAACGTGGAAGACCTTGCGCGCGCGCAGCTCGCGGCCGTAAGCCAGGTCGGGTCCGTCGAGCAGGTAACAGTGGCGTTCACCGAAGGTGTTGTTGACCTCGACCACGATGGCAGCCAGTGAGCCGTCTGCGCGCTGGCAATGCCAGAAGCTGACCGGCTTGAAGGCGTAGCCCAGCACACGCGGGTAGGTGTGCAGCCAGACTTCGCCATCGGCGCCCTGCACGCCTTCGCTGGCCAGCAGTTCGTCCAGCCAGGCCAGCGCGTCCGCGCGGCCGTCGCCGTGGTCGCGGTCGTCGAAGCTCAGGAGCGAAAAGCGCTGGCGCGACAGGCCCGCCGCTGGCGCCCGGCGCAGCGAACGCATCGGCAACATCAGGAAGTACGTGGGGTAGTCGAAGCTGTGCACGCTGGGCTTCAGGCGCCGGTGACGCACGACGCCGATGCCCAGCTGGGGTGCGTGGACCTGCACCGTCGGGCCTTCCGCAGACGCGGCGGTTTTCATGCGGCCGTCCGCTGGGCCACGGCCTGTTGCCACTGCGTGCGCAAGCCGTCCACCACCGCCAGCGCCGACATCAGACCGTCTTCGTGAAAGCCGTAGCGTGTCCAGGCTCCGCAGTACCAGACGTGCGATTGGCCCTGAATCTGCGGCAGCTGCTGCTGAGCGGCAATGGCGGCCTGGTCGAACACCGGGTGGCTGTAGTCGTAGCTGCCGATCACCTGGCGCTCATCGGGCATTCGCGCGGGGTCCGGGTTCAGCGACACCAACACCGGCTGCTGCCAGGGCAGGGGCTGCAGCTTGTTGATCAGGTAGTGCAGGCACACGGCAGCCTGTTCGCGGCCCAGGTCGGCGGCGCGGGCGTAGTTCCAGGCCGCCCAGGCCAGCTGGCGTTGGGGCAACACCGAGGTGTCGGTGTGCAGCAGCGCCCGGTTGGGGTGGTAGCGGATGGCGCCCAGCACACGGCGTTCGTCGGTCGTGGGCTCGTCCAGCAGCGCCAGGCTCTGGTCGCTGTGGCTGGCCATCACGACGTCGTCGAAACGTTCGCTGCCGTCGGCGGTGGCCACCATCACGCCGCCGCTGCCCATGCCCGGTGGCAGGCGCCTGACCGACAGCACCGGTGTGTTCAGTCGCGCGTCGGCGATGCGCAGCAGCATGCGCTGCACATAGTGTTTGGCACCGCCTCTCACCGTGTGCCACTGCGGCCGGTCAGCCACCTGGATCAGACCGTGGTTGTGGCAGAAGCGGATCATCGTGGCGATGGGGAAATGCAGCATCTGGTCGGTGGGGCAGGACCAGATGCAGCCGATCATCGGCAGGAAGTACCAGTCGCGGAAAGCGGTGCTGAAGCCCTGCTGCTGCAGGAATTCGCCGATGGGCTGCGCCAGTTCGGCTTCGGCGCCCCGTGTGGCGATGCCGGTGGCCAGCTTGTTGAAGCGCACGATGTCGGCCAGCATGCGCAGGAAAGCCGGGCGCAGCAGGTTGCGCCGCTGGGCAAAAACGCTGTTCAGGCTGTTGCCGCTCCACTCCAGGCCCTGCTGAGGCACCTGGACGGAAAACGACATGTCCGAGGCGGCCGTCTCGACGCCGAGCTCGGCAAACAAGCGGATCAGGTTCGGGTAGGTGCGTTCGTTGAAGACCAGGAAGCCGGTGTCAACGCCGTGTGTCGCGCCATCGAGCGTCACGTCCACCGTGTGGGTGTGGCCGCCGAAGTGGCTGCCGGCCTCGAACAGCGTGACCTGCGCTTCGGCGGCCAGGGCATGCGCCACCGCCAGGCCCGAAATGCCCGAACCCACCACGGCCAGTCGTCGACCGGGCTTCATGGTCTGGCACCCTGGAAAAGACAAGGGGAACCGCCGAAGGCAGTTCCCCGTGCTGTAAAGACCGTTGTGCGGCGTCCCCGGGCCAAGGAGGGAGGGAGGAGGGAGGAGGAGAACGACCCGGGAATTTCGGCTGACCGAAGCCGCCGACCGCACAACAGTGAAACTGGCTTGCGAAGCGCAGAGTCAGCCCGCAATCGAGGGATCAGAGGAAGCGACGGGTGGGAAGTTCCCCCGCCGGCACCGCGCTGCACGTAAAGAACTTCGAAGCGAATACGCGCGACCGACGGTTCGCCGCTTGCCGGGCTGGTGCCGGCGGGTGGCCAAGGATTTGACGGCGTGAACTGTTTGGTCATAAAGTGACTGGATGGTATCTCTGACGTCACAGCGTGCAGTGAGCTGACCACAACGAAAAAGTGGTTTTCACCTTGCAACTGGCAGGTGCGCATTCTGTCCTGTTCAGTTGTGCAGTTCGAGTCGGCGTTTTGCCTAGCCGAGCTCAATTACGAAGATCTGTCCTGGACAAAGACGAAGATCCGTACACTGCGAGGCTTGCCCGCTTCATGCCGAAAACCGGGCTGCCCACGCCACATCCCCAAGCTCTCTCGTGAACGATCGCTCCAGCCAGCCACAAATCACCTTGTCCATCGCCGCTGTCGAGCGCGACACCGGCCTGAGCAAGGACACCCTGCGTGTCTGGGAACGGCGTTACGGCTTCCCCACGCCAAGCCGCGACAGCATCGGCGAGCGCGCCTACCCGCTGCAGCAGGTGGACAAGCTGCGCGTCATCAAGCGCCTGCTCGACGCCGGCCACCGGCCAGGGCGCATCGTGCCGCTGTCGCTGGAGCAACTGCAGGCCATCGCCGAACAGACGGTCGATCAGCCGCAGCGTGCGACTGAAACTGCGCTCGGCAGCGACGACATCCGCAGCCACCTGGCGCTGATCCGCTCACACGACGCCTCGCGCCTGCGCGCCGAACTGACGCGGCTGCTGGCGCGTTTCGGTGTCTCGCGTTTTGTGCTCGAGGTCGTGGGGCCACTGAACGCCGCCGTGGGTGATGCGTGGATGCGCGGCCAGATGGAGATCTTCGAAGAGCACCTGTACACCGAAGCCATGCAGGTGGTGCTGCGCGGCGCCATCGCGGCCATGCCCGAAGCCGCAGACCCGGCAGCCACGCGTGTGCTGCTCACCACCTTTCCCGGTGAACCCCACGGCTTGGGCCTGCTGATGGCCGAGGCGCTGTTGGCGCTGGAGGGCTGCCGCTGCGTGTCCTTGGGTGTGCAGACGCCGTTGTGGGACATCGTGCTGGCCAGTGCGGCGTGCCGAAGCGACGTCGTGGCGCTCAGCTTCACCGGGTGCATGAGCCCCAACCTGATCGTCGACGGTCTGAGCGAACTGCGCGCCAAGCTGCCGCCTTCGGTTGCCCTGTGGGTCGGCGGCAGTGCGCCGGTGCTGCACCGCCGCCCGGTGGCAGGGGTGCAGGCTTTCAGCGGGCTTCTGGAGCTGCCGGTCGCACTTCAGCACTTGCGCGAACGGGGTTGACCCGAGACGCCGCCCGCGCTCCATCCCTAGAATGTGAGCATCTCTGTGGGCCCTGCCATGCTCTATCCCGAACTCTTCAAACAGCTCGAAGCCGTCCGTTGGAACATGGACACCGATATCCCCTGGGCCAGCTTCAGGCGCAGACCATCAAGATGAATGCCATCACCGAGTGGGCGGCGCTGCCGGCCACCGAGATGTTCCTGCGCGACAACCGCGACGACAGCGACTTCAGCGCCTTCATGAGCGTGTGGTTCTTCGAAGAGCAGAAACACAGCCTGGTGCTGATGGAGTACCTGCGCCGCTTCCGGCCCGATCTGGTGCCCACCGAAGAAGAGCTGCACGCGGTGCGCTTCGAATTCGACCCCGCGCCCGCGCTGGAAACGCTGATGATGCATTTCTGCGGCGAGATCCGGCTCAATCACTGGTACCGCCGCGCCGCTGAATGGCACAGCGAACCCGTGATCAAGGCCATCTACGAAACCCTGGCGCGCGACGAAGCCCGCCACGGTGGCGCCTACCTGCGCTACATGAAACGTGCGATGGGGAAGTTCGGCGACGAAGCGCGGGCGGCGTTTGCCAAGATCGGTGTGCTGATGGCCAGTGCCCGGCGAACGGCGCAAGCGCTGCACCCGACCAATCTGCACGTCAACGTGCAGCTTTTCCCGCGCGACACCATCCAGAGCCGCATGCCCAACCCTGAATGGCTGGAGCAGTGGCTGGACAAGCAGATCCAGTTCGACGCCGTCTGGGAAAGCAAGGTCGTCGATCGCATCCTGCACAACATGAGTCTGCTGATGGAGCGCAGTTTTGCCAGCGTGCAGGAACTCAACCGCTACCGCAAGGAAGTGACGGCCGCGCTGGCGGCTTCGCGCGCTGCGCCGTCGGGCGCAGCCTGAGCCGTCCGGCCTGAGCCCTAAGCCCTGAAACCCAGGCCTGACCGCTAGGGCTGTCCTGCGGCCACCTGCGCCGCACGCAGCGCCAGATTGGCTTCCACGTCGCGCTTGCGGTCGGCGTTCACCCTTTGCACCGATGGCCGCTCGGCCAGCAGGCGCAGATAGGTCTTCCAGTCGATGCCGGCCGCGGCGATCATGTCTTCGCCCAGCACCGCCTTGGTGGCCATGGCCACCGTGGGCAAGGTCGAAAAGGCCGCCGCATCGGCGAGCGTGAAGGTCTCGCCCGCGGCGAAAGGCGCAAAACGCGCCAGGCGCTGGAAGGCGGGGATGGTGGTCTGCAGGCGTTTCTTGACACGGGCCTGGGTCGACTCACCCACCGTGCCGCCGAAAAAGGCCTGCGCGTACAGCTCACGTGCCACCAGTTCGAGGTAGAGCTCCATGAACTGGCACAACTCGCGCACCTTGGCCGCGGCCATCGGGTCGGCGGGCACCAGCGGCGGCTGCGGAAAGCGCGCCTCCAGGTAGTCCACGATGACCTGGCTCTCGCACAGGGTGCAGCCGTTTTCGTCGCGGATGAAAGGCACCTTGCCCAGCGGCGTGGCCTGCAGCACCGCGTTGTCGGACGAACCCGTGCGCTGGGGCTCTTCGGTGAAGGGCACGCCCTTTTCCAAGAGCACCAGCTTGACCTTGTTGTAGTAGTTGGACAGCGTCAGCCCACACAGCGTGATCATGTTTTGTCTCCTTCGTTTTTGTCGTGCCGCGCAGTCTAGGCCGGCGGCGCCGCCGGCCGTGTCGCCAGGTTGACGATGGCGATGCCGGCGCACACCGTCACCAGTGCCACCACCAGGCGCAATGTCAGTGCCTCGTCCAGCAGCAGCACACCGGCCAGCAGGCCGAAGATGGGTGTCAGCAGCGTGAAGGCCGACACGCGCGTGGCCGGGTAGTGGCGCACCAGCCAGAACCAGGCCAGATAGCTGGCAAACGTGACCACGCCGATCTGGAACAGCATCAGCAGCGACACCGTCAGGCTCAGGCTGCGTGGCCACACTTCGGTCGACAAGGCCGAAGCCAGCATCAGCGCCACGCCCGACACCACCAGCTGGTACAGCAGCGTCTTTTCGGGCAAGGCCGACGCCAGCCGGGTGCCGCGCACCAGCAGCGTGGTCAGCGCCCACAGCACCGCGCCCACCAGGCCCAGCGCGTCGCCCAGCCATTGCAAATCACCCGCCGCCGGCTGCGTGAAACCTTCGGCGAAAGCCCACACCACACCGCCGAAGGCCAGCACGAGGCCGGCCATCTGCAGGGGCGCCAGCCTTTCGCTGCGTGCGATCAGCGGCATGCCCAGGGCCACGACAAAAGGCGCCAGATACAAAAACACCGACATGCGCGACGCGGTGGTGAACTGCAGGCCGATGAAGATGCAGCCGAACTCCACCGCAAACAACACCCCGGCCAGCAAACCAGCGCGGCCGGTGCCGTCGCGGCCGAAGATCGACAGTCCACGCCAGCGCGACCACAGCAGCAGCAACAGCGCCGCGCCCGCCGAGCGCACGCCCGACTGCAACAGCGGCGGCACCTGCGTCAGCGTCACCTTGGCGGCCACCTGGCTCAGGCCCCAGATGGCGCAGCAGCTCAGCAGCACCACCACCGCCAGCAGGTCCAGGCGGGTCTTGCGTCCACTGCTCATGAGGTCCTTGTTCTGGTCAATGCCAGCGCCACCGCGCCACACAGCAGCCCGGCCAGCGCGCCGGTGCTGTGGGCGATGGGGGCCACGGCGATGTCCCATTCTTCGCTGCGCTGCAGCGCCGGCCCCCAGGGCTGTTCGCTGGCCAGCTTGATGACCAGGCCCAGGCTCACCGCGGCACCCACGGCGCGCCGGCCGCCCCGTGTGCGCACCAGCAGCCACAGGCAGACGATGGCCACACCACCATGCAGCACACCCGACAGGCCGCCGTAGTGCGCCAGCTCGGGCTTGACGACCAGCGCCAGGTGCGTGAGCGGCCAGGCCGCCAACCAGGCCCAGGCCATCGCCCGTGGCACTTGGGCGCCCCAGCCGTAGGCGCCCACCACCGTCGCGGCCAGCAGGTTGGTGCCCAGGTGCAGCGTGCTCCAGTGCACCCAGGCCGCGGTGAAGGCGCGCCAGGGTTCCGACGCGGCCAGTTCGGGTTGCCAGTCCAGCGCGGCCGCGGGCAGCCACAGGGCCAGCACCGCGCCGGCCATCAACACGGCCGTCAACAGGCTCCAGGCCCGGTCGGTGCCTGCCTGAAGCTTCAGCCGAACACCGCTTGCCACAGCGCCAGCACGGCCTGCTGCGGCGTGTGCATCAGCGTGGGCTCGAACTGCGTGGCCTTTTCGTCCAGCCGTGCCCGGTGTTGCGCACGGCGCAGTTCGCGGTAGGCATCGGCAGCTGCGTGGCCCACACCGGCCGGCAGCAGGCCAGCGGCTTCGGCACGCTGCAAGAGCGCGATGTTGCCGGCGTTGTCCAGCAGCGGGGCGTGGGCCGCGCCGTGCGCCAGCACCAGGTACTGCACCGCAAATTCCACGTCCATCATGCCGCCGGGGCTGTGTTTGACGTCGAACACCTCGGCCGGCACCGGCCGCGCCTGGCGCACCTTCTCGCGCATGCTGGCAATCTCGGTGCGCAGCGCCTTGTGGTCGCGTTCGGCGGTCAGCACCGCGCGGCGCGTGGCCTCGAAGTGTGCGGCGACACGCGGCACGCCGGCAGCAAAACGCGCGCGGGTCAGGGCCTGGTGTTCCCAGGTCCAGGCGGTGTTGCTGCCACGGCCCACCTGGTAGCGGTCGAAGGCGTCGACCGAGGTCACCAGCAAGCCCGAATTGCCATTCGGCCGCAACGCGGTGTCGATGTCGAAGAGCTCGCCCGCTGCGGTGCGCAGCGTCAGCCAGGTGATGAGCTTGCGCACGAAGGCGCCGTAGACCTCCTGCGCCTGCTGCTTGATGTCGTCGGAAGCTTCGTCGCTGTCGTCGTACAGGAACACCACGTCCAGGTCGCTGCCGTAACCCAGCTCCTTGCCGCCCAGCTTGCCGTAGGCGATGACCGCCAGGCCCGGCTCGGCGCGGTGCCGCTGTTTCAGCCGCAACCAAGCCCAGCGGATGGCCAGTGCCAGCGTCGCGTCGGCCAGCGCGCTCAGGTCGTCGGCCACCTGCTCCACCGTGAGCTTGCCCTCGACGTCGCGCACCAGGGTGCGGAAGACCTCGGCGTGGTGGGCGTGGCGCAGCGTGTCGAGCAGCTTTTCTTCGTCGTCTTCGCCGCTGCGCTGCCAGGCGGCCACACGTTCGTCCAGCTCGCTGGTGTAGGCCGCGGCGTCGAAACGCTGCAGCAGCAGCCTCTCATCGGCCAGCTCGTCGATCACGCCCGGGTGGCGCATCAAGTACTGCATGGGCCAGCGGGCCATGCCCAGCAGTCGCAGCAGGCGGCGGTGCACCTCGGGGCGTTCGACCAGCAGCGCCAGGTAGTTCTCGCGCCGCAGCAGCGGTTCGACCCAGTCGATGAAACGCAGCGCGGCGGCTTCGTTGCACTGCTCTTCGCTCATCAACTTGCCGGTGCGTTGCATCAGCTTGCCCAGGCGGTTGCGGCTTTCGTCGCGCAGCGACTGCACCCGCGGGTGCTGGGTCCAGGTGCGCAGGCGCGTGGCCAGGGCCGGCGGCAGGCGTTCGAGCAAAGCTTCGCTGTCCACCGGCTGGGGCCCCGGCGTGCATTTGCGGCAGTCGCCACGCTTGCCATCCGTGGGCTGACCTTCGCTGAGCAGCGAATCGAACTCGGCCGCCACCAGTTCACGCACCTCGCCCAGGCGTTCCAGCAGCGCGCAGGCTTCCACCTTGCACGCCAGGCCCATGCTCTGCGCGATCCAGCGCAGGTCTTCGTCCTGGCCGGGCAGCAGGTGGGTCTGCTGGTCGTCCAGGTACTGGATGCGGTGTTCCACCTGGCGCAGAAAGACATAAGCGGCGGCCAGCTTGTCCGCGGTGTCGGTTTTCATCAAGCCGCGGGTCACCAGGCGCTGCAGGCCGCGCAGGGTGCTGCGGGTGCGGACTTCCGGGAACTGCCCGCCGCGCACCACCAGCATCAGCTGGACGATGAACTCGATCTCGCGGATGCCGCCGCGCGACAGCTTCACGTCGTTGGCGCGCTCGGGCCGCCCGGCGGCACGGCGCTGGGCTTCATCGCGGATCTTGCGGTGCAACTGCCGCAGGCCTTCGAAAACACCGTAGTCCAGGTAGCGGCGGTAGACAAAGGGCGTGACCAGCGAGCGCAGCGCCAGCGCGCGGCCGCTGGTGACGGCCGCGCGGGGTGCCACGACCCGGCTCTTGAGCCAGGCAAACCGCTCCCACTCGCGGCCCTGCACCTGGAAGTACTCTTCCAGCATCGCCAGGCTCACCACCGGCGGCCCCGAATTGCCGTTGGGCCGCAGCGCCAGGTCGACGCGGAAGACAAAACCGTCGTCGGTGGTTTCGCCGATCAGCGCATACAGGCGTTTGACGACGAAGCTGAAGTACTCGTGGAAGCTGGTCGAACGCAGACCGGCGGTGTCGCCGGCGGTCTGGCCGTCGTCTTCGTAGACGTAGATGAGGTCGATGTCGGACGAGACGTTCAGCTCGCGGGCGCCGAGCTTGCCCATGCCCACGATCCACAGCGCCACCCGCTGGCCCTGGGCGTCCAGCGGCGGGCCGTGGCGGGCGTCGGCTTCACGTTCGGCGTCGGCCAGTGCCAGTTCGAGCGTGGCTTCGGCCAGGTGGGTCATGCAGCCGGTGACGGCATCCAGGCTGGCGCCGGCTTCGATGTCCAGCGTGGCCAGCCTTTCCAGCACCAGCTGACGCGCCACGCGCAAGGCACAGGGCAGGTCGCGGCCGCCGTCTTGCAGACGCTGCACCAGGGCCGTGATGGTGTCGCTGTCGGGCACACCCGGGGGCAACTGGTGCAGGTCTACTGCGTAGCGCCGCCGGATGCGCTGCACATAACGGCTGTGGGCCGCCAGGGCAGCGGGCGGCGGTGGGGCGGCGGTGGTGGCAACCATGCTGGAGCGGCTGCGTGAATCAGGCGGTCGCCAGCCGGCCCGCCACGGCGGTGCAGCCTTCGATGGAAAGCATCTTCGAGTCCCTCATGCCGGTCTGTTCAGGCTGCTTTCTCAGGACAACTGGGGCAGCCGTGGGCGCGGAGGGTAGTCCCCTTTGCAAGGCCGAGCTTTCAAGGGGGGTATCGGCACCCGGCGCCGTACCATTCCGTCATGAAAATCGCCGCCCTGCAGATGGTGTCCACCCCCGACTGGGCCAGCAACCGCGACAGCGCCGCGCGCCTGATCGCCCAGGCGGCTGCGGCCGGCGCCGGCCTGGTGCTGCTGCCCGAGTACTTCTGCGTGCTGGGCCGGCGCGACACCGACAAGCTGGCGCTGGCCGAGCCGCCCGCCGACGGGGCTGGGGCCACGCCGGGCCCGATCCAGGCCTTCCTGGCCGACGCCGCGCGTGAACACGGCCTGTGGGTGGTCGGCGGCACCTTGCCGGTGACGACGGGTTCGCCCGATCAGGCCCTGAACCGCTGCTGTGTTTTCGACCCCCAGGGCCGGCAGGTGGCGCACTACGACAAGGTCCACCTCTTCGCTTTCGACAACGGCCGCGAAAGCTACAACGAAGGCCGTACGTTGAAGGCGGGCAGCGAGCCGGTGGCGCTGCAGGCCGGGCCGCTGCGGGTGGGCCTGTCGATCTGCTACGACCTGCGTTTTCCCGAGCTCTACCGCGCCTTGATGAACCCACCGTGCGACGTGCTGTGCGTGCCGGCGGCTTTCACCCACACCACCGGCCAGGCGCACTGGGAACTGCTGCTGCGCGCCCGCGCCATCGAGAACCAGTGTTACGTGCTGGCTTCGGCGCAGGGCGGCCTGCATGCCAACGGCCGCCGCACCTGGGGTCACAGCATGGTCGTCGGGCCATGGGGTGAGGTCATCGACGTGCTGCCTGAAGGTGAAGGCTTCGTGATCGCCGAAGTCGACCCCTTGCGCATCGCGCAGGTGCGCCAGGAACTGCCGGCGCTGCGCCACCGCAGGCTGTAGGCCGGTGGCCGCCCACACCGCGCTCTTGAAGGCGATGAATGCCGCGCTGTCGGCACAGGCGCAGTCCGGGCAGGCTGGTGCGATGCAGGCCTACATGAAGTCGACGATGCCCTTCCTGGGCATCGCCGCGCCGCAGCGACGCCGGGCGGTGGCCAAGGTCGCGGCTTTGCATCCCGTCACCGACAGCCACACGCTCATCGACACCGTGCTGCAGCAGTGGCGCACCGCCACGCACCGCGAACAGCGCTACGCGGCGCTGGACCTGCTGCGTGTGCCGCGCCTGCGCCAGTTGATCGACCTGCCGTGGCTGCCAGCACTGCACGAGATGCTGCTCACAGGCCCCTGGTGGGACCACAACGACGAGATCTCGGGTCAGGTGCTGCCCGTGCTGCTGCAGCGCCATCCGGCCGAAACGAAAGCCGTGCTGCGCAGCTGGGCGCACAGCGACAGCCTGTGGCTGCGCCGCGCCGCGATGCTGTCCCAGCGCGGCCTGAAAACCGGCTTCGACGCGGTGCTGCTGGTCGACTGCATCCTGCCGTCGCTGGGCGACAGCGCCCTGGCCAAGGAGTTTTTCATCCGCAAGGGCATGGGCTGGGCGCTGCGTGAACGCAGCTACGCCGCGCCAGAAGAAGTGCAGGCCTTCTGCGCCGAATACGGGGCGCAGCTATCGCCGCTGACCCTGCGTGAGGCGCTGAGGGTCATCAACAGCAGAACCGCCAAAGACAGCCGACACGCAACCGAGTGACCCAGTTTCCCGCCACGGAGCCGGCTTCGCCGGGCCGTCGGCGGAGCACCCCCCTTGGGGGGCAGCGAGCGCGAGCGAGCTTGGGGGCTAACGATTCCCGAACATCATCCGCCGCGCCAGCCAGCCCTTCAGCGGCGGCATGGCCTGCAGCGCCGCCAGCCCCAGCCCGCGTGCCGTGGCGGCACCCGGCAGCTTCCAGGTGAAGCTGCGGGCCAGGAAGTCGGTGGTGGCAATCGTCGACCAGCGGTCGCCGGCACGTGCCCACTCCACCCTTTGCAGCGCGCGGTCCATGTCTGCCTGCCAGCGCAGCGCCGACACCAGTTCATGCGCATCGCGCAGCCCCAGGTTCAGGCCCTGGCCGGCCACCGGGTGCAGCGTCTGCGCCGCGTTGCCGATGCGCACGGTACGGCCCTGCACCAGCGTGCGTTCGGCATTGAGACCCAGCGCAAACGACTTCAATGGCGTGATGGCCACCAGTTGCCCCGCTGCCGCCGGGAAGATGGTGCGCAGCACGGCCAGGCGTTGTTGGTCGTCCAATGCCTGCACGGGGTCGTCCGCGCTGGGCACGCACCACACCAGCGCGGCGCGTGCCATGCCGTCGGCCGCGGCCGGCAAGGGCAGCAGCGCGGCCGGGCCGTGGCGCGTGAACCGTTCGAAGGCGCAGCCGCGAGTCGCACCTCGCAGCGTGACGGTGCCCACCCAGGCAGTCTGCCGGTAGTCGGACACCATGGCCTTGCGTGCCTGCTCGGCAAACACACCCCCTTCGGCCACCACCGCCAGGTCGAAGTGTTCGGCAATGCCGGCGTCCACCTCGACCCCGTCGGGCAGCGGCTTGATGGCCGCCACCGGGGTGCCGAAGCGGCTGTGCAGCCGCTGGGGCTGCGCAGCCACAGCCGCTTCCCAGGCGCGCTGCAGTGGTGCCAGCAGTGCGCCGTAGCTCAGCACCGCGCCGAGTTGCGGCACGCGCAGGTCGGCTGCCTTGAGCTGCACCTCGGCCGGGCCGAAGGCCGTGCCCCACGAAGGTGGCATCTGCGACACATGCACCTCGGTGATGGGCTCGGCAGCCGCACCCGGCCAGGCACCCAGCTGCTGCAGGAACTGCACGCTGCCCAATGACAGTGCCAGCGTGCGCGGGTCGGCCGACACGTCGCGGTCGGCCGGGCGGGCGTCGAACACCGTCACTTGCGCATGCGGCAGCAAACGTGACGCGTGCAGCGCCAGCGCCAGGCCCACCGGGCCTGCGCCCACCACCGCTATCTGCCAGGCTGTTTTTGTCACCGGTTTCCTTGCGTTAGCGAAGGCTATTATTCCGCTGCGCCCCACCACGCGGGGTGTTCTGGAAGGAGTGTTGCCATGGCCCTGATGGACTTCATCAAGAAACAGTTCATCGACATCCTGGAGTGGACCGAGTCCGGCGACGGCACCTTGGCCTGGCGCTACCCGATGGCCGGCAACGAGATCCAGTATGGCGGATCGCTCACCGTGCGCGAAAGCCAGGTGGCGGTGTTTGTCAACGAAGGCCAGGTGGCCGACGTCTTCGGCCCCGGCATGCACAAGCTCACCACGCAGACGCTGCCGGTGCTGACCTACCTGAAAAACTGGGACAAGCTGTTCCAGAGCCCGTTCAAGAGCGACGTCTACTTCTTCAGCACGCGCCAGCAGCTGGACCGGCGCTGGGGCACGACGCAACCGGTGACCATCCGCGACAAGGACTTCGGTGCCGTGCGCCTGCGGGCCTTCGGCAACTACGCCTACGCGATTGCCGACGCCAAGCTCTTCCACACCAGCATCAGCGGCACGCGCGACCGCTACACGCTGGACGACCTGGACGGCCAGTTGCGCGGCCTGATGCTGCAGCACATCAGCGACGCGGTGGCGCAAAGCGGCGTGCCCTTCCTGGACCTGGCCGCCAACCAGGTCGAGTTCGCCAAGCAACTGCAGGAAGCCACGGCCACCGAGTTCGTCAAGCTGGGCCTGGTGCTGGCCAGCGTGACGGTGCAGAACGTGAGCCTGCCCGAAGAGCTGCAGAAGGTGCTGGACCAGAAGATCGGCATGGGCATGGTCGGCGGCGACATGGGCAAGTTCATGCAGTACCAGACGGCACAGTCGATTCCCAAGTTCGCCGAGGGGGCTGCGGGCGGGGGCGGTGGGGGCGGCGGCAGCGTGGTCGGCGACGCCATGGGCCTGGGCGCCGGTGTGGCGCTGGGCCAGGTGATGGCGCAGCAGCTCAGCCACGGCCTGCAGGGCGGCGGTGCCGCGGCGGCGCCGGCGGTTGCAGCACCCGTGGGCCTGAAGCCCGAAGAGGTGATGGCCACGATCGAAAAACTGGCCGATCTCAAGTCGAAGGGCATCCTGACGGAAGACGAGTTCACAGCGAAGAAGGCTGAGCTGCTGAAGAAGCTGGTCTAGCTTGGTCACGTCCCCGCAGCGCGCGTACCGCGCTGCGTGCCCGAACTGCGGCGCGCCGGTCGAGTTTGCCTCGGCGGCGTCGGCCAGCGCCGTCTGCAGCTTCTGCCGCAGCACGCTGGTGCGCGACGGCGAAGCGCTCAAGCGCATCGGCACCAGCGCCGAGCTCTTCGACGACCACAGCCCGCTGCAGCTGGGCGCCAGCGGCACACGACAGGGCCTGGCCTTCACGCTGGTCGGCCGGCTGCAGTACGGCTACGACGGTGGCACCTGGAACGAGTGGCACGCGCTCTTCGACAACGGCCGCAGTGCGTGGTTGAGCGAAGACAACGGCGCCTACGTCATCGGCTTCGACGCCCCGCTGCCGGCAGACGCACCTGCCATCGACGGCCTGCGTGCTGGCCAGCGGGTGCTGGCCGACGGCCGCGCCTGGGACGTGGCATCCATCACCCGCGCCAAGCTCATCGCCGCCCAGGGCGAATTGCCCAGCGCGCCGCGGCTGGATGGCGAGTTCACCGTCGTCGACCTGCGCAACAGCGTCGGCGAAGTCGCCACGCTGGATGGCAGCGACCCGGCCCGTGTGCACTGGGGCGTGGGCCGCTCGGTGGCCCTGAGCGAACTGAAGATGAGCGGGCTGAAGGAGGCCAGCGAAAAGACGCTGGGCTCGCGCAGCATCGAATGCCCCAGCTGCGGCAGCGCGCTGGAAGTGAAGCTGGCCACCACGCAGAGCCTGGCCTGCCACCAGTGCAGCGCTGTGGTGGACCTGTCGGCCGGCGTCGGCGGTGAACTGCGGCACTACGCGCAGAACAACAGCGGCGTCGGTGGCGCCGAGCCGCAGATCCCACTGGGCAGCGTGTCCAAACCCCTGGCCCTGGGCGGCGAAGCCGCGGCCTGGCAGGTGGTGGGCTACCAGGAACGCTGCGACATTCCCGACAGCAGCGAAGAAGAGACCACCTTCTGGCGCGAATACTTGCTGTTCAACCGCCTGCAGGGTTTTGCGTTCCTGGTGGACAGCAACGACGGCTGGAGCTGGGTCAAGCCGCTGACCGGCGCACCCACGGTGCGCGGCGAGCAGGCGCAGTGGCAAGGCGCCAGCTACCGCAAGAAGTGGTCTTACGGCGCCAAGGTGACCTGGGTGCAAGGCGAGTTCTACTGGCGCGTGCAGCGCGAAGAACGTGCCCATGTCACCGACTTCGAAGGCCAGGGCAAGGACGCCGACAAACGGATGTCGCGGGAACAGACGGGCCAGGAAGTCACCTGGTCGGCCGGCCAGACCGTGAGTGCGGGCGTGGTGGCCGACGCCTTCGGCATCGCGCCCGACGCGCGCGCCGCGCTGATGCGCGACGCCAACCCGCTGGCCGGCCGCAGTGCCGGCGCGGGCAAGGCGGTGATCATCTTCATCGCCATCGTGTTGCTGATGGTCATACTGGCCAACTGCAGCGGCGACGATTGCGACGATGTGCGCCGCACCTTCGGCGCGGCCAGCACCGAGTTTCAACAGTGCCAGCGCAGCTCAGGCAGTGGCTACCGCGGCAGCGGTGGCGGCAGCTACGGCGGCTGGTCAAGTGGCGGTGGCCATAAATGACACGATCAACCCAACAGGAGGCCTGACATGGCTGGCATCGAATGGCTCAAACCCGGCGTCTTCTTCGGCTCGATCCTGTTTGCGCTGATCGGCGTGGCCATCTTCTGGCTGTGCTTCGTGATCATCGACAAGCTCACACCCTATGACCTGTGGGCCGAGATCATCGAGAAGAAAAACGTTGCGCTGGCCATTGTGGTGGGCGCGATGTGCATCGCCATCGGGCTGATCGTGTCCTCGGCCGTGCAAGGCTGAGAGACTGAAGGACCGTCGGGCCGCGTTGCCGGCCCGCGGCGGCGCTTCAGGCGTGTGTGATCCAGTCGCGGAGCTCGACGCTGTCCAGGTGGGGCAGGTGGTTGAAGGTGTTCAACATCAGGCGACGCGTGGTGAAAGCCAGTTCGGTGACCGCACTGTTGCGGATGCGCAGGTTCAGCTCGATCGCGGTTTCCGGCGCGCTGCCCAGCGCATGCGCCACCGCGGTGGCGATGGGCCCACCGCTGGACAGCACCAGCACCTGCGCGTCGGCCTGCGTGCCGTGGTGGGTGCGCACATGGTCCAGCGCAGCTGTGATGCCGGCCACCCAAGCAGCATGGCTGGGCATGCCCGCGGGGGCAATGCGGCCGGCCATCCAGGCCGACAGCGCTTCGCGCAACAGCCGAAAGTGCGCGCGGTAGATCTCGGGTGTGTCGGGCTTTGCCAGTGGGCCGGGGTGGATGGCGCGCAGCAGCGCTTCGCTGTCGTATTCGTTCAGGCCCGGCCACTCCAGCGCGGCCGGCAGTTCACCACCATAACCTTCAGCCAGCGCGGCCAGTGACTGCTGGTGCCGCCGCAGGCTGCCGCGCAAGATGGCGTCGAAACGCAGCCCACGCTTCGCCATGTGCTGGCCCAGGGCGTGGCATTGGCGCTGGCCCAGATCGCTGAGTTGGTCGTAGTCGGCCGCGCCGAAGCTGGCCTGGCCGTGGCGGACGAGGTGGAGGGTACCCATGGGCCCGATTGTGGCCAGCCCGGCAGAAAGGGCGTGTCGCTTGGGTGACCGCAAGGCGTGCTGCGCTACCCTTGCCGCATGCCGCCCCACGCGCCCGCCACTGCCACAGCCGACACCGAGCCGGTGTCAGCCCGCATCTCCGCCGCCGAACTGGCCCTGCTGACCTCGGTCTTCGTCGTCGCCGCCTGCGGCCTGGTGTACGAACTGGCTGCCGGTGCACTGGCCAGTTACCTGCTGGGCGACTCGGTGCTGCAGTTTTCCACCATCATCGGCGCCTACCTGTTTGCGATGGGCATCGGCAGCTGGCTCAGCCGTTACTTCGAACGCCAGCTGGTGGCGCACTTCCTGCGCATCGAACTGCTGGTGGGGCTGGTGGGCGGGCTGATGCCGGCGCTGCTGTTTGCGGCCCACAGCAGCCTGCCGTCGGGTCACGGCGGGGCCTTCCGGGTGTTGCTGTACGGGCTGGTGGGTTTCATCGGCATCCTGGCAGGGCTGGAGATTCCGCTCGTCATGCGCATCCTGAAGCGCCATTTCAGCGACAGGTATGCGCTGCGCGACCTGGTCTCGCAGGTGCTCACTTTCGACTACCTGGGCGCGCTGGTGGTGGCGGTGGCCTTCCCGCTGCTGTTCGTGCCGCACCTGGGGCTGGTGCGCACGGGCATCTTCTTCGGCCTCTTGAACGCGGCGGTGGCGGCCTGGGCGCTGTGGCTGTTTCGCGGTGAACTGCGCCAGTGGCGTGGCCATGCGGCGGCCTGCCTGGCGGTCATCGCCGTGCTGGTGGCGGCCATGCTGGGCGCCGACCGCCTGACCACCTGGGCCGAAGACCGCTTCTACGGCGAAGACATCGTCGTGCGCGAAAGCAGCGACTACCAGCGCGTGGTGGTGACGGCCGGCGCCGGTGGCGTGCGCCTGTACCTGAATGGCAACCTGCAGTTCCATTCACGCGACGAATACCGCTACCACGAGAGCCTGGTGCACCCCGCTGTCGCCGCCCACGGCGCGCCCAAGCGGGTGCTGGTGCTGGGCGGCGGCGACGGCCTAGCAGTGCGCGAGGTGCTGCGCCACCCGGGTGTCGAACAGATCACGCTGGTGGAACTGGACCCGCACATGACGCGCCTGTTTGCTCAGCACCCGGCGTTGGTGGCGCTGAACCAGGGCGCGCTGGCCAGCCCCAAGTTGAAGGTCGTCAACGCCGACGCCTACACCTGGCTGGAACAGACGAAGGACACCTTCGATGTCATCGTGATCGACTTCCCCGACCCCACCAACTTCAGCCTGGGCAAGCTCTACAGCACCAGCTTCTACCAGCGGGTGGACCAGGCGCTGGCGGCCGGCGGTTACCTGGCCGTGCAGACCACGTCGCCGCTGATCGCACGCAAGAGTTTCTGGACCGTGGTGACCACGCTGGAAGCCGTGGGCCTGAACACCACGCCGTACCACGTGCACGTGCCCAGCTTCGGCGAATGGGGCTTTGTCATCGCGGGCCGCCGGCCCTGGCGTCTGCCCACGGCACTGCCCGAGGGCCTGCGTTTCCTGACGCTGCAGGGCCTGCCGGGCATGCTGCACTTTCCGCCCGACATGGCGCGTGTCGACGCGCAGCCCAACCGGCTGTCCAACCAGCTGCTGGTGAGCACCTTCGAAGAAGAGTGGGGGCGGGTGGACCGATGAGCGCGGGCCTGAGCCGCCGCGCGCTGCTGACGTCTGCGGCGTCGGCGGCCTTCACCGGCGCAGCGTGCACACCACGCGCCGACCCGCCACCGCCGGTGTCCTGGGCCGGTGCTGCACACGAACGGGGCCACCGCCTGCGAGCCGGTCAATCCTTGCCCACCGCCGCCGTGCAGAAAAAAGCGGCAGTGCTCATCGTCGGCGGCGGCATCGCCGGCCTGGCGGCAGCGCGGGCCTTTGCCGCCCAGGGCATCGACGACATCGCGCTGCTGGAACTGGAAGACCAGCCGGGTGGCAACAGCCGCGGCCACGTGCTGGCCGGCATGGCTTGCCCTTTGGGGGCGCATTACCTGCCGCTGCCCACGCCCGAAGCGCACGAGGTCTCGGACTGGCTGCATGAACTGGGCCTGCTGCGCCAGCACCTGGGCCGCACCGTGGCCGACGAAAGGCATCTCTGTCACAGCCCGCAGGAGCGGCTGTTCATCGACGGCGCGTGGGTTGAAGGCCTGCTGCCGCCGGTGGACCCGGCCTCGGACAGCGCCGCGCAGTACCGCCGCTTTGCGCAAGCCGTGAAGGCGCTGCAGGGGTCCAAGCCCGGCGCGCGCCGTTTTGCGCTGCCGGCGCACCGCTCGGCGTGGTCGGCAGAAGTGGCGGCGCTGGACCGGCAGACCTTCGTTTACTGGCTGCAGGCGCAGGGCCTGAGCGACGAACGCCTGCTCTGGTACCTGGACTACAGCTGCCGCGACGACTACGGCGCCGGCATCCACACCGTGTCGGCCTGGTCCGGTGTGCACTACTTCGCCAGCCGCCATGGCTTCAGCGCACCCGGTGAAACGTCGGCGGAAAACGAAGGTGTGTTCACCTGGCCCGAAGGCAACGCCTGGCTGGTGCAACGCCTGGCAGCGCCGCTGGCCGCCCGCGTCCACGGCGGCCGCACGGTGCTGCTGGTGACCGAGCAGCGCCACGCCGTGCAGGTGCTGGCCTGGAACGAACACACGCGGCAGGCCGAAAACTGGACCGCGCAGCAGGTGGTGCTGGCCACGCCCTTGTTCATTGCCGCGCGTGTGCTGCAGAACCCGCCCGAGGCGCTGCGCCAGGCCGTGGCGCTGCTGACGCACGCGCCCTGGCTGGTGGCCAATGTGCACCTGGACGCACCGCTGCTGGACCGCCCCGGCGCCCCACCGGCCTGGGACAGCGTGCGCTACGCGCCGGGTGGCGGCACGGCGCTGGGTTATGTCGATGCCATGCACCAGAGCCTGCGCCCGCACCCGGGCCCCACCGTGATCACGGCTTACCACGCGCTGCCCACCAGCGAACGCAGCGCCTTGTTGGCCGACGACCCCGCACCCTGGCGCCAGCGTGTGCTGGACGACTTGGCGCTGATGCACCCCGACATCCGGCGCCGCGCACAGCGAATCGAATTGACCCGCTGGGGCCACGCCATGGCCGTGCCGCGCCCCGGCGTGCAGCAACACGCCGCGCTGCTGGCGCTGCGGCAGCAGCGTGGCCGGGTGCGTTTTGCCCATGCCGACCTGGCCGGGTACTCGGTGTTCGAAGAAGCCTTCACCGCAGGCTGCGAAGTGGCCTTGCCTGCCGCACCGACGGTCGGTGCCCGCTTGCGCTAGCCTTGCGCCCCTTCCCTTGATTCCGGCAGCGCCACCATGCAATACCGTCGACTCGGCCGTTCCGGCCTGCGTGTCAGCACCTTGTCCCTGGGTTCCTGGGTCACGTACCACAACCAGGTCGACACCGGCCAGGCGCGCGAGATGCTGGCCGCGGCCTTCGATGCCGGCGTCAACTTCTTCGACAACGCCGAGGTCTACGCCGGCGGCCGCAGCGAAGAGATCATGGGCGCCGCCTTCAAGCAGCTGGCCTGGCCGCGGCTGAACTACGTCGTCAGCACCAAGTTCTTCTGGGGTCTGGACCGCGAGGGTGACGCCGTCAACCGCAAGGACACGCTGAACCGCAAGTACCTGATGCAGGCCATGGACGGCAGCCTGAAGCGCATGGGCCTGGACCACATCGACCTGATCTACTGCCACCGCCCCGACCCGCACACGCCGGTGGAAGAAACCGTGCGCGCGATGAGCGACCTCATCACCCAGGGCAAGGCCCTGTACTGGGGCACCAGCGAATGGAGTGCCGCCGACATCCGCGCCGCCTGGGACATTGCCGAGCGCCACCACCTGCACAAACCGGTGATGGAGCAGCCGCAGTACCACCTGTTCCACCGCCAGCGGGTCGAACAGGAGTACACACGCCTGTACGAAGACATCGGCCTGGGCCTGACCACCTGGAGCCCGCTGGCCAGCGGCCTGCTCACCGGCAAGTACAAGAACGGCGTGCCCGAAGGCAGCCGCGGTGCGCTGGAGAACATGGCCTTTCTGCGTGACGGCCTCACCGACCCGGCCAAGAACCAGGCGGTCGCCAAGCTCGAGCCCATCGCCGCCGACCTTGGCTGCACGCTGGCCCAGCTGGCGCTGGCCTGGGTGGCAAAAAACCCGCACGTCAGCACCGTGATCACGGGCGCTTCGCGCATCGACCAGCTGCAAGCCAACCTGGGAGCCCTGGCCGTGCTCGACAAGCTGACGCCCGAAGTGATGGGACAGATCGACACCCTCTGCGCGCCGCTGGCCGACTAGGCCGCGCCTGGTCGCAAGCCGGACCATGGCGGCTCCGCTGATCGTCGTTTTCAACGTCGGTGCCGGCCATGGCCAGGCCGACGAAGTGCGTGAAACGCTGCAGAAGGGCTGCACGGAAGCCGGGCGCACGCTGCACCTGCTGGAGGTGCAAGACCCGAAGCAGCTGGGTGCCATCGCGCGCCAGGCCGTCAGCCAAGCGCAGCAGCTTGGTGGTGTGGTGGTGGCCGCCGGTGGCGACGGCACCATCAACACCGTGGCCCAGGCCGTGCTGGGCAGTGGCTGCACCTTCGGCGTGCTGCCGCAAGGCACCTTCAACTACTTCAGCCGCACCCACGGCATTCCCGACGACACCGCGGCGGCGCTGCAGGTGCTGCTGGCGGACCACCGGCAGCCGGCACAGGTGGGGCTGGTGGGCGACCGGGTGTTCCTGGTCAACGCCAGCCTGGGCCTGTACCCGCGCCTGCTGGAAGACCGCGAGGCATGGAAGCGCCAGTTCGGCCGCAGCCGCCTGGTGGCCTTTGGTGCCGGCCTGTCGACGCTGCTGCGCGGCCACCGCAGCCTGCGCCTGCGCATCGAAGCGAAGGGCAGTGAACGCGAACTGCGCACGCCCACGCTGTTTGTCGGCAACAACGCGCTGCAGATGCAGCAGCTGGGCTTTTTGGAAGCCGACGCCATTGAGGCCGGCCAACTGGCCGCCATTGCGTTGCGCCCGGTGGGTCTGCTGAAGATGTTGGGCCTGCTGCTGCGGGGTGCGCTGGGGCGTTTGGGTGAAGCCGAAGAGCTGATCCACGTGGCCACCACAAAACTCACCGTGAGGCCCGGCCGCCGCCTGGGCACGCTGGGCGCCACACGCATCAAGGTGGCCACCGACGGCGAGGTGGGCTGGATGCGGCTGCCGCTGACCTTCCAGGTGGCATCGCAGACGCTGGACTTGCTGTGTCCGTCCCCGCCACCACCCGATGGCTTGGCCGAACGATGACGCTGCTGCTGCAGGTGTCCGACCCGCACTTCGGCACCGAACGTCCGGCCGTCGTCGAAGCCCTGGTGCGGCTGGCACACGAACTGCGCCCCGACGTGCTGCTGCTGTCGGGCGACATCACACAACGGGCCACGCGTGCCCAGTTTGCGGCGGCACACGCCTGCGTGCAGCGCCTGCAAGTGCCGCGTTGCCTGGCCCTGCCGGGCAACCATGACATCCCGCTGTTCCACCTGCCGCTGCGCCTGTTTGCCCCGTACGCACGTTACCGGGAAGCCTTCGGTGACGAGCTGGAACCCAGCCTGGAGACCGACGACCTGCTGCTGCTGGCTGTCAACACCACGCGCTGGTGGCGGCATGCCGACGGCCAGCTGTCAGCCGCGCAGATCGAGCGCGTGGCACGCCGCCTGGCGCAGGCGCGGCCCGGCCAGCGCCGTGTGGTGATGGTGCACCAGCCCCTGGCCGTGAGCCGCCCGCGGGACGCCCACGACCGCCTGCACGGCCACGCCGCCGCGCTGCAGAGCTGGGGTGCGGCGGGGGTCGACCTGATCGTCGGCGGCCACATTCATTTGCCCTTCGTGCTGCCGCTGCCGCACGGCGGCTGGGCGGTTCAGGCCGGCACCGCCGTGAGCTCGCGTGTGCGTGCCGAAGCGGGCAATTCGGTGAACCTGATCCGCATCGATGCGACAGCGGCTGAACGGGCCCGGGTCGAGCGCTGGGACCACGATGCGGGGCGGCAGGCCTTTGTGCAGGGCCAGGTGCACCAGCTGCGGCGCGCCTGAGGGGGCGTGAGGGGCGCCAGAAACGACAAAGCCCGACCTTGTGGGTCGGGCTGGGTACGGGGTATTTGGTGGCCTGGGGCGGAATCGAACCACCGACACGCGGATTTTCAATCCGCTGCTCTACCAACTGAGCTACCAGGCCGTGCAGAGCCCAAGATTATAACCAGCCGCGCAGCGCCTCTGCCGGCCCCGGCCAGCAAGCCGCTTCAGCCGCCGTTGCGCTTGTTGCGCGACAGGTCCACGCCCAGCTGCTTCAGCTTGCGGTACAGGTGGGTGCGCTCCAGGCCGGTTTTTTCGGCCACGCGCGTCATGCTGCCGCCTTCCTTGGCCAGGTGGAACTCGAAGTAGCTTTTTTCGAAAGCGTCGCGGGCTTCGCGCAGCGGGCGGTCCAGGTCGAAGCTTTGTTCCGGGCGCGGGCCTTCCAGGTGGCCCATGCCGTGCAGCGGGCCGCCGGTGGTCAGCATCGGCAGTGGCTCGCTGCCGCCGACCAGTTCGCTGCGGTTGTTTTTGAGAGCAGGTGCCGCACGCTGGCTGGGCTTGACCAGCGCCTGCTCCACCGCGCGCAGCAACTTCTGCAACGTGATCGGCTTTTCCAGGAAGGCGCTGGCGCCCACCTTGGTGGCCTCGACGGCGGTGTCGATGGTGCCGTGGCCGCTCATCATGATCACCGGCATGCTCAGCTGGCCGCCAGCCGACCATTCCTTCAGCAGCGTGACGCCGTCGACGTCGGGCATCCAGATGTCCAGCAGCACGAGGTCGGGGCGCAGCGATTCACGCACCTGGCGTGCCTGCGCCGCGTTCTCGGCGAGTTCGACGGTGTGTCCTTCGTCGGTGAGGATCTCCGACAGCAGGGCCCGGATGCCCAGCTCGTCGTCCACGACCAGAATTGTTGCCATGCGCCTCAGTGCTTACTGCGTTGTATCGCGGGTTGTCGCCGGGGGGGTCGCCGGGGTGGCCGCTGCAGCGCTTGGGCTGGGCGATTCCCCGGGTGGCGTGACGGCAAAGTTCGAAAATGATAACGAAACCCGTGCCCCGGTGATCGGGCCGTCGGGTTCGTCGCCTGCGTGCAGGTTGGCGGCACGCAGGCGCGCACCGTGTTCGTCGGCGATCTTCTTCACCACCGCCAGGCCCAGGCCGGTGCCTTTGGTCTTGGTCGTGACATAGGGTTCGAAGGCCCGTTTGAGCACCTTGTCGGCAAACCCCGGGCCATTGTCGATGACGGTCAGGCGCACCGCGCGCAGCTCGCCGTGTTCGCCGCGTGCCGCGGTGGTGATCAGTTCGGCCTGGCCGTCGGGCCGGTCGCTGACGGCGTCCAGCGCGTTCTGCACCAGGTTGTGGATCACCTGGCGCAGTTGCGTGGCATCGCCCTGGATGCGGGGCAGGCCGTTTTCCAGCTGCGCCACCAGAAGGCCGTTGTCCTGCGCCTGGCCATAGAGGGCCAGCACCTCGGCGGCCAGCGCGTTCAGGTCCAGCGGCAACATCTGGGCCGCCGGCAGGCGCGCGTAGTCGCGGAACTCGTTGACCAGCGTCTGCATGGCCTGCACCTGGTTCACGATGGTGTTCACGCTGCGCGCCAGCAGCGCCTGGTCGTTGCCTTCCAGCTTGTGGCCCAGGCGGTGCTGCAGCCGTTCGGCCGACAGCTGGATGGGGGTCAGCGGGTTCTTGATCTCGTGCGCCAGGCGGCGCGCCACCTCGGCCCAGGCGGCGCTGCGCTGGGCCGACACCACTTCGGTGATGTCGTCGAAGACCATCAGGCGCGCTTCGCCGGGCAGGCTGGCACCGCGCACCAGCAGCGTCAGCGTGGCGCCGTCGCCGCGCTTGAGGTCGAAGCTTTCCTGCCACTGGTCGCGTTCACCGGCTTCGGGGCTGGTGGCCAGCAGTTCGAAGCGCTGTTCGACACCCTGGGAAAACTCCTGCAGGTCGGGCAGGTCCGACAGGTGCTGGCCGCGCCAGGCCGACAAGGGCCGTTGCAGGATGCGCGTGGCACCGGGGTTCACGGTGTCGATGCGGCCTTCGCGGTCGAACACGATGACCCCGGCGGTCAGGGTGTCCAGGATGGTCTGCAGACGGGTGCGCGCCGCTTCCAGCTGGCCCATGCCCCTTTCCACCTGGCTGCGGGCGTCGGCCACCTGGGCCGTCATGTCGGCAAAGCTGCGTGTCAGGCCGCCCAGTTCGTCCCCGCTGGCAAACACCGGTTTGGCGGTCAGGTCGCCGGCGGCCACCTGGCGCACGCCGTCGGCCAGCAGCAGCAGTGGCCGCGCCAGCTGGTTGCCCAGCACGATGGCCAGCAGCACCGCAGCAAACACCGCCAGCACCAGCGTCAACGTCAAGGTGCCGATGTACATGCGCCGCAGGCTGTCACGCGACAGGGCCCGCTGCTGGTATTCGCTGTAGGCCGACTGCACGGCCAGGGCATTGAAGGCCAGCGCCCGCGACAAGGGTTGCACCACCATCAGGAAGCGGTCTTCGCCGCCGAACAGCGTGACCTGGTTGCGCGGCACACGCGCCAACGCGCGCAGGCGCGGGCCCGGGCTGTCGGGGCCCAGCGATTCGTCGTCCATGCCTTCGACCTGGCTGCCGCTGCCACCGGTGCGTGCGGTGCGCAGCAAGGTGGCGGTGGGGCGTTCGGGCGGGCCTGCCGCGGCCGCGCCACCGGCGGTCAGCAGCACCTGGCCGCTGGCATTCACCAGGCTCACCTCGCTGGCGCCGATCTGCTCGCGCAGGCGCTCCAGCGTCAGCGGCACGCCACTGGGTCCGCTGTCGGCCAGCCGCTCGGCGCCCACCCGCACCTTGTCCACCAGGTCGGCCGCCAACGCTTCCAGCGTGCCTTTGCCCAGGGCCAGGCCGGCGTCGAGTGCACCGGCCATGCGCACGTCGAACCAGGCCTCGATGCTGCGGCTCACGAACTGGTAGCTCACGGTGTAGATCACCAGGCCCGGCAGCAGCCCCACCAGCGCAAAGATGCCGGCCAGCTTGATCAGCAGCCGGCTGCCGAACTTGCCGCGGCGCAGGCGCACCGCCAGTCGCAGCGCCACCAGCAGCACCACCAGGCCCAGCAGCAGCGCCACCGCAACGTTGATCCAGAACAGCCAGACAAAATTGCGTTCGTAGAAGCTGCCGTCGGGCCGGGAGAAGCTCAGCACGAAGGCCAGCACCAGCGTGGCGCCGGTGGCGGCGATGGTGGAGACGATCCAGGCCCAACGGGCAGAAGCGGACATGGATTGGGCGCGGAAGATCAGGGCTCGACCTTGAGCGTGCGGCTGGCGCCCAGCGCCCAGTCGCTTTGCCCGCCCAGGCCGAACTGCATGGGCCCGGGCAACTGCGTGGTGTCCAGCCGGTAGCTGAATTCGACGTAGAAGCTCTTGTCGCCGTCGAGCTGGGCCATGTCGACCAGTTTCCAGTTGCCGCTGCGCGACACGATGGCCAGGGCCTCGGCCATGGTGGAGTAGGTCTGGCTCAGGCCCCCCAGGCTGACGCGCCAGTCGCTGGTCAGCGGCCGGTAGGCCAGCCGCCAGGAACGCGAGACCCGGGCCACCCGCTCGTCGCGCCAGTACCAGCGGTTGCGGAACATCTGTGCTTCGGCCACGAAGTACACCGGCACACCGCGCTGCAGCGCATCTTCCACCGCCTTGGGCAAGGTGACGCGGGCCACGAAGTCGAGGTTGATCGTGCCTTCGGACTTGCTGGTCTCCAGCGTCAGCAACTCCACGCCCTGGGCGCGCACCGCGGCCGGGGTCAGCAGCAGCGACAGCATCAACAGCAGCACGGCCAGCACCGGCAGCAGGGCCAACAGGTCCTGCTTGATGTGTTGGCGGACCAAAGGCACTTGCATGGGGCGGCGGCTTGTCTAGGTCTTGTGAAGCAGTGCGTAGAAGAAGCCGTCCTGCAGGGCCGTGCTGCGGCCGGTTTCTCCGGGCAGGCCATTGTCACGGCTGGGCAGCAGGTGCCCCGGAGAACCCGGGTCCGGTGTGGCTGAGCCGGCACCCAGGCGTTGCATAAATGCGTCGATCTGGTGCTTGCCCTCGGCCTGGAAGATCGAACAGGTGGCGTACAGCAGTCTTCCGCCCGGGGCCAGCAGCGGCCACAGGGCGTCCAGCATCTGGGCCTGGATGCGGGCCAGCGCGTTGATGTCGTCGGCCCGGCGCAACCAGCGCACGTCGGGGTGGCGGCGCACGATGCCGCTGGCGGTGCAGGGGGCGTCCAGCAGGATGGCGTCGAAGGGCTTGCCGTCCCACCAGCCCTGGGGCTGGCGGGCGTCGCCGGCCTTCAGCTCGGCCTTCAGCTGCAGGCGGTTCAGCGTGTCCTGCACACGCGCCAGGCGCAGCGGGTCGCTGTCCAGCGCCAGCAGGTCCAGGTCGGCCAGTTCGAGCAGGTGGGCGGTCTTGCCGCCGGGCGCAGCGCAGGCGTCCAGCACGCGGGCGCCGGGTTTCAGGCTGCCCCTTCCGCCAGCATGCAGCAGCAGGTGGGCGGCACGTTGTGCGGCCGCGTCCTGCACCGACACCTCACCTTCGGCAAAACCATGCAGTTGCTGCACCGGGCAGGCCTGCGCCAGCACCACGGCCTGGCCACCCAGGGCCGGGTCCTCGATGAGCGTGGCGTGGCGGCCCAGCGCGGCCAGGCGTTGCACGTAGGCGGTGCCGGTGCCGCGGCGGGCGTTGACACGCAGCGTCATCGGCGGGCGCTGGTTGGCGCTGCTCAGCAGCAACTGCCAGTCTTGTGGCCAGTCGCGCTTGACACGTTCGATCCACCACAGCGGGTGGTTGTAGGCGCCGACGGGCGAATGTTTTGCGGCCTGCGCCAGCGTGTCTTTCTCGCGCAGGAAGCGGCGCAGCACGGCATTGATGAAGGCCGCGGCTGCCGGTGTGCGCAGCCGCGCCGCGTGCACGGCCTGGTCGACCAGCGTGTGTTCGGGGTAGGGCAAGGGCTCGTCGCGCGAAGCTTCCGGCCACAGCAGCGCCAGCGCGGTGACCAGCAGGGCATCGACGTTGGGCGGCGGTGTCTTGGGGGCCAGCAAGGCGCGCACTTCGGTGGCGCTGCCCAGCCAGCGCAGCGTGTGGAAGCTGAGTGACTGCACACCCGGGCGCAGGTCGGCCGGCACCCGGGCCAGCACGTCGGTGAGCGAACGGCCGCCACGCACCGCCTGCACGGCGTCGGCGGTCTGCTCCAGCAGCCGCGACAGCGGTGGCGACGCGGTGTGGTTGGCAATGACCCCTGTCATGGCCCCAGTCTAGTCTGCGCACGCAGCCGCAGGCACCGGCCCGGCGCACAATGCGCGTCCTTTCAGCCAGCCCGCAGCCGCCCAGCATGTCCAGCAAAGGCTCTTCACCCACCGACTCCGCCGCGCGGATCTTCCGCAGCGAAGAAGAGCTGGCACAACTGCCGGCTTCCGAGCGCATCCGCTACCGCGTGGTCAGCGCCGGCCGGCGCTACCACGCCAACGACAACATCTCGGCCTATGTGCGCGAAGGTGAACTGGTCGAGCTGAAGGCCGAGGTGCAGGCCAAGCTGCAAGAGGTGCTGCAGGCGCTGGTGATCGACACCGACAGCGACCACAACACCAACGAAACCGCCAAGCGCGTGGCCAAGATGTACATCGACGAGGTCTTCCGCGGCCGTTTCGTGCCGATGCCCGCGGTGACCGAGTTCCCGAACGCCGAGCGCCTGAACGAGCTGATGATCGTGGGCCCCATCACCATCCGCAGCGCCTGCAGCCACCACATGTGCCCGATCTTCGGCAAGGTGTGGATCGGCATCCTGCCCAACGAACACAGCAACCTGATCGGCCTGAGCAAGTACGCACGCATCGCCGACTGGATCATGAGCCGGCCTCAGATCCAGGAGGAAGCCGTCACGATGCTGGCCAACGAACTGCAGGAACGGGTGCGCCCCGACGGCCTGGCCATCGTGATGGAAGCCGACCACTTCTGCATGCACTGGCGCGGTGTGAAGGACAACCAGAGCGCCATGGTCAACAGCGTGATGCGTGGTGCCTTCCTGAAAGACGCCAACCTGCGGCGCGAGTTCCTGTCGCTGCTGCCCCGCAAGCAAAGCTGAACACCCACCCCATTCGCCCGATTCCAGGACACCCCACCATGCTCGTCCGCCTCATGTACGCCAGCCGCGCCGTGCCCACCGTCGACCAGGACACCCTGCTTGCCATCGTGCGCAAGAGCAAGGCCAACAACCCTCCGCAGGGCGTGACCGGGGTGCTGTGTTTCAGCGAAGGCATCTTCCTGCAGGTGCTGGAAGGGGGCCGCAGCGCCGTCAACAAGCTCTACAACCGCATCGCCACCGACCCGCGCCACACCGACGTGGAACTGCTGTGTTACGAAGAGATCGGTGAGCGCCGCTTTGCCGGCTGGAGCATGGGGCAGGTCAACATGTCGCGCCTGAACCCGGGGCTGCTGCTGAAGTACTCCGAGCGGCCGACGCTGGACCCGTATGCGGTGTCGGGCCAGGTGTCGATGGCGCTGTTCCAGGAACTGATGGCCACGGCCTCGATCGTCGGCCAGCCCTGACATCGGGCTCCCCGGGGCCGCCAGCGCGCGTTGCCCCCAGGGCGTGCTCCACAGGTCCGGATTCGGCCAGACCTGCTGAACAAGAGCGACCAAGATGGCGGCATGAATTCCCCGTTGCCGCCCATCTTCTCGCGCCTGGCCGGCGCCAACCTGGCGGCGCAGTCGGCCGAGCAGATCAGCCTGGCCGCGGTGCCGCTGGTGGCGGTGCTGGCGCTGGGCGCCGGGCCGGGAGAGATCGGTGCGCTGGCGATGGCGCAGACGCTGCCTTTCCTGCTGTTGTCGATTCCGGTCGGGCTGCTGGCCGACCGGGTGTCCAAGCGCCGGCTGATGGTGGTGGCCGAAGCCGTGCGCGCGCTGGCCTTCGTGGGCCTGCTGCTGGCTGCCGTGCTGGGTCAGCTGTCGATTCCGCTGCTGGCGGTGCTGGGTTTCCTGGGTGCGGCCGGCACGGTTGGGTTCAGTGTTGCGGCACCGGCGCTGGTGCCGGCACTGGTGCCGCAAGCGGCGCTGGCGGCAGCCAACGGGCGCCTCGAACTGGCGCGCAGCGCGGCCTTCGCCGCGGGTCCGGCACTGGCCGGTGCGTTGGTGGCGTGGGCCGGCGCGTCGCCGGCCTTTGTGCTGGCCGCGATGCTGTCGGTGGCGGCGCTGGTCTTGCTGCGCACGCTGCCCGAAGCTGCGGCAACCGCGCTGGCGCCGCGGCGTCATCCGTGGGTCGAGTTGAAGGAGGGCGGTGCCTGGGTCTGGGGCAGCGCGCTGCTGCGTCCCATCCTCCTGACCGCGGTGGCCTGGAACATCGCCTGGTTCGTGCTGCAGGCCGCGTACGTGCCCTATGCCGTGCACAGCCTCGGCCTGAGCGCGCCCGACGTGGGCTTCACGCTGGCCACCTATGGCGTGGGCATGGTGCTGGGCGCGCTGGCCGCGCCGCGTGTGCTGCGCGCGCTGCCCTTGGGCGCATCGGTGCTGCTCGGCCCGGCGCTGTCGGTGGTCGCGGCGGCGCTGATGGTGGCCACGCTGGCCTGGCCGTCGATGGCGCTGGCGGCCTTCTCGTTTTTCCTGTTCGGTGTCGGGCCGATCATCTGGACCATCACCTCGACCACCTTGCGTCAGACCGTCACGCCGGCGGCCATGCTGGGCCGCGTGACGGCGATCTTCCTGGCCGTGAACATGGGCGCACGGCCGCTGGGTGCCGCTTTGGGCGGCTGGGTGGGCGCCAGCTATGGCGTGCAGGCCTGCTTGTGGCTGGCGCTCGCGGGCTTCGCGGTGCAGGCCGCCGTCATCGCGGCTTCGGCGGTGCGCACGTTGCGCCAACTGCCGGCCGCGCTGGCCTGACGCGGCCCTGTCGCCCGTCGGCGGCCCGGCCCGCGCGTGGGCCTATGGGCGGCCATTTTTTGTGACCCGTGTTTACCCTAGGACGTATGCATCGGTCTGGCGTTATATTCGCGCTTGCTTATATCAAGATGCAACGAGCGAGGGCGCCATGTCCACTGTCCCTGACCTGCCCACCGCGCCGGGCCGCCTGCTCAAGGCGCCTGAGAACTTCATCGGCAGCGAAGGCGTCCGCACCGTCTTTGCCCAGGCCAAGGCCGGCCGGCGGGACTTCATCCGCAGCGCCTTTGCCGCTGCCATGGCGGGCACGGCGTCGACGGCAGCGCTGTCGCAGGCCTACCCGGTGCCTGCCGAAGGTGGCGACCCGCACATCCTGAACCTGCCCTCGCACACCACGGGCCTGGGGCAGGGTGTGGCCACCGACGGCTACGGCGCGCCGAGCCAGTTCGAAAAGAACGTGCAGCGCCGCCAGAGTCCGGGCCTGACGCAGACCACCCAGTCCAGCGTCAGCTTCGCGCCGCTGCAAAGCCTGTTTGGCATCGTCACGCCCAGTGGCCTGCACTTCGAGCGCCACCACCAGGGCTGGTGGGACATCGACCCGTCCAAACACCGGCTGATGTTGAACGGCAGCGACGAGCGCATGCTGAAGCGGCCGATGGTCTTCACGATGGACGAACTGATGCGTCTGCCGTCGGTGAGCCGCTTCCACTTCATCGAATGTGGCGCCAACACCGGCATGGAGTGGGGCAACGTCGCCGTGCCCACCTGCCAGTACAGCCACGGCATGATCAGCTGCAGCGAATTCACCGGCGTGCCGCTGAAAGTGCTGCTGGACATGGCGGGTGTCGACCACAAGCGCGGCCGCTTCGTGCTGGCCGAAGGCGCCGACGGGTCCAGCATGACCCGCACGATTCCGATGGAGATGGTGGAGTCGGGCGAGGTGCTGGTGGCCTATGGCCAGAACGGCGAGATGCTGCGCCCCGAAAACGGCTACCCGCTGCGCCTGGTGGTGCCGGGTGTGCAGGGTGTCAGCTGGGTCAAGTACCTGCGCCGCATCGAAGTGGGTGACATGCCCTATGCGAGCAAGGACGAAGCCATCCACTACATCGACCTGATGCCCGATGGCCGGCATCGCCAGTACAGCAGCATCCAGGAATGCAAGAGCGTGATCACCACGCCCAGCGGCGGCCAGGTGCTGCTTGACAAGGGCTTCTACCAGATCACCGGCCTGGCATGGAGCGGCCGCGGCAAAGTCAGGAAGGTGGACGTGTCCGTCGACGGCGGCCGCAACTGGAAACCCGCGCAACTGCAGGGCCCGGTGATGGACAAGTGCCTGACCCGCTTCACGCTGCCCTGGGTGTGGGACGGCAAGCCGGCGCTGCTGCAAAGCCGCGCCGTCGACGAAACCGGTTATGTGCAGCCCACCTACCGGCAGCTGCGCGCGGTGCGTGGCACCCGTTCGATCTACCACAACCATTCGGTCCAGACCTGGCTCGTGCAGGACAGCGGCGAGGTGAAAAATGTTCAGCTGTCTTGAGCTTCGTCGCAAGCCGTCCATCGCCGTGGTGAGCCTGCTGGTCGGGCTGTTCATGAACCTTGCCGCACAGGCCCAGACCACCGCCTACCCCGGCCTGGGACGCGCCGCCACGCCCAAGGAAGTGCAGGCCTGGGACATCGACGTGCGGCCCGATTTCAAGGGCCTGCCCAAGGGCAGCGGCAGCGTGTCGCGTGGGCAGGACGTGTGGGAAGCGAAGTGCGCTTCCTGCCACGGCGTGTTCGGCGAGAGCAACGAGGTCTTTTCGCCGCTGGTCGGTGGCACCACCAAGGACGACGTGAAGACCGGCCGCGTGGCGCGCCTCACCGACCCGGCGTTTCCGGGCCGCACCACCTTGATGAAGGTGCCCACGCTCAGCACGCTGTGGGACTACATCAACCGCGCCATGCCCTGGAACGCGCCCAAGTCGCTGCAGCCCGACGAGGTCTACGCCGTCACGGCCTTCCTGCTCAACCTGGGCGGTGTGGTGCCCGACAACTTCACCCTGAGCGACACCAACATGGCGCAGACCCAGGCCCTGCTGCCCAACCGCAACGGCATGCAGACCGACCACGGCCTGTGGCCCGGCCGCAGCCTGGGCAACGGCGGCAAGCCCGACGTCAAGGCCACGGCCTGCATGAACAACTGCGCGACCGAAGCCACCGTGGCTTCCTTCCTGCCCGACTTTGCGCGCAACGCACACGGCAACCTGGCCGAGCAGAACCGCTTGGTGGGTGCACAACGCGGTGCCGACACCACACGGGCACCGGGCGCGGCACCGGCTGCTGCGGCAGCCGCAGCGCCTGCCGCAGTCGACAGCAAGGCCAGCGCAGCACAGGCCCTTGCGCGCAAGCACAATTGCCTCACCTGCCACGGCATGGACAACAAGGTCGTCGGCCCCGGCCTGAAGGAAGTGGCCACCAAGTACGCCGGCCGCGGCGACGCCGTGGCCTACCTGACGCAGAAGATCCAGGGCGGTGGCGGCGGGGTGTGGGGACCGATACCCATGCCCGTACAAACCCTCTCTGCTGACGATGCCAAGGCCATCGCACAATGGCTGGCCGACGGCATGAAGCGTTAGCTGTCCTCGAGACGGCAACGACAAACGTTTTCACTGACACGACCCGACAGACCCCGAAGGAGAGAACCTCATGCAAACCCGTCGCGATGTGCTGAGCACCAGCGCCCAACTGGCCGCCCTGCTGGCCACGGCCGGCCTGCTGCCCAGCGTGGCCCAGGCCGCCTGGGCCCAGGCCGCATTTGATGCCAAGACCCTGGCCGAAGCCGCCAAGGCACTTGGCGGTGGCGCCCCCGTCGAAAGCAAGGACGTCACCATCACCGGACCCGACATCGCCGAAAACGGCGCCGTCGTGCCGGTGGGCTGCAGCACCAACCTGCCGGGTGTGAAGCGCCTGGCGCTGATGGTGGAAAAGAATCCCAACGCACTGGCCGCGGTGTTCGACGTCAGCGATGCCGTCGAAGCCAACTTCAACACGCGCGTGAAGATGGGCCAATCGTCCAACGTCTTTGCCGTGGCCTTCATGGCCGATGGCAAGGTGCTGTACGCAAGCAAAGAGATCAAGGTCACGCTCGGCGGCTGCGGCGGCTGATTCAATTCAAGGAGAAATACCATGGCAGATCCGATGCGCATTCGCGCCCAAGCCGCCGGTGACAAGACCACCGTGCGTGTGCTCATGAGCCACGAAATGGAAACCGGCCAGCGCAAGGACTCGGCTGGCAAGACCATCCCGGCCTGGTTCATCCAGGAAGTCACCGCCACCCACAACGGCAAGGCCGTGCTCAGCGCGCAGTGGGGCCCCTCGGTGGCCAAGAACCCGTTCATGCAGTTCACCGTGAAGGGCGCCAAGGCCGGCGACAAGATCACCGTGAGCTGGGTCGACAACAAGGGCGACAAACGCACCGACGAAGCGACCGTGTCCTGACGGGGCCCATCCACCGCAGTGCGAGGAGACACCACAACAATGAAGACGCTGAACTTCACCCCACTGGCGCAGGCCTGCACGCTGGCTGCCGCGCTGGTGCTCACGGGCACCGCCTGGTCGCAGGACAAAACCGCGGCCGACGGCATTGCCGAGTACCGCAAGATGCTGGAAGACGGCAACCCGGCCGAGTTGTTCGAAGCCAAGGGCGAAGGCCTGTGGAAACAGAAGCGGGGCCCGAAAAACGCCACGCTCGAACAGTGCAACCTGGGCAAGGGTCCGGGTGTGGTGAAAGGGGCCTTCGTCGAGCTGCCGCGCTTTTTTGCCGACACCGGCAAGATGCAGGACCTGGAATCGCGCCTGGTGAGCTGCATGGAAATGCTGCAGGGCTTCAATGGTGCAGACATCGCCAAGACCGCCTTCGGCCGTGGCGAGATGGCCAACGTCACCGCACTGGCCACCTGGATCGCGGCCGAGTCCCGCGGCATGCGCTTCAACCTGCCGCAAGGCCACGCCGAAGAGCAGAAGAGCTACGAAATCGGCAAGCGGGTGTTTTTCTTCCGCGGCGGGCCGATGGACTTTTCCTGCGCCAGCTGCCACAGCGTGGACGGCCAGCGCATCCGCCTGCAGGACCTGCCCAACCTGACGAAGAACCCGGGTGACGGCGTCGGCTTCGCGGCCTGGCCCGCCTACCGCGTGAGCAATGGCCAGATGTGGAGCATGCAGCTGCGCCTGAACGATTGTTTCCGCCAGCAGCGTTTCCCTTACCCCGGTTTCGCTTCTGAAGTCACCGTGGCATTGGGCACCTACATGGGTGTCAACGCCAAGGGCGCGCAGTCCATCGCGCCGGCCATCAAGCGCTGAAGCACCGGAGCTCAAGAGACATGAAGAAGAACCTCACCCTCCTTGCCGGCGCCGTGGCGCTGGTGCTGGCCGGCTGTGCATCGCTGCCTTCGCCCAAAGAGCTGGACGCCGAAACCACGGCGCTGATGAAGGCCGGCTTCCGTGAGCAGGGCATCGCCAAGATGGACCGCATCGAACAGGACCTGGGCCAGTCGGCCTGTTCCAGCGACAAGCCGCCAGCCGACGCGGTGGCCGAGCAGATCATGAAGCAGGCCCAGGCCACGGTGAAATGGCCCGCCGGTGGCCAGTACCTGGGCGACTGGCGCGAAGGCGAAAAGATCGCGCAGAACGGCCGCGGCATGACCTGGACCGACAGCTCCACCGCCACCAGCGCCAACGGCGGCAGCTGCTACAACTGCCACCAGATGAGCAAGGCCGAAGTCAGCTTCGGCACCATCGGCCCCAGCCTCTACAACTACGGCAAGAACCGGGGCGTGAGCGACGTGATGGCGCCCACCGCACAGCCCATCATCGAATACACCTGGACCAAGCTCTACAACAGCAAGAGCTACGCGGCCTGCTCCAACATGCCGCGGTTTGGTCATGCCAAGTTGCTGGACGACAAGCAGATGGCGCACGTGATGTCGCTGCTGCTCGACCCCAAGTCCCCCGTCAACCAGTAGGCACCGCCCACCCGCGACACGCCACCAGCCCGGCACGGCGCACCGCCTGTCGGGCTTTTTCTGCCCCCAAACATAAGCAGCCACTTATCATGAGCCTGAGCAAACGCGACTTCCTGCAGGTGCTGAGCGCCGCCTCGGTGGCCGGCATGGGCCTGGCGCAGTACGAAGACGCCGACGCGGCCACGGCCGAACAGGGCCTGTACGACCTGCCGCCGCTGGGCACCGGCCCCGGCTTCGTCAGCTTCCTGCACATGACCGACTGCCATGCGCAGCTGAAGCCCATCCACTTCCGCGAGCCCAGCGTCAACCTGGGCCTGGCCGACATGCAGGGCCAGTTGCCGCACCTGGTGGGCGAACACCTGCTGAAGAAGGCCGGCGTGCGCCCCGGCACCCCGCTGTCGCACGCCTACACCTACATCGACTTCGAACGTGCCGCGCGTCGTTACGGCAAGGTCGGCGGTTTTGCGCACCTGTCCACGCTGGTCAAGCGCATGAAGGCCAGCCGCCCCGGCGCGCTGTTGCTCGACGGTGGCGACACCTGGCAGGGCAGCGCCACGAGCCTGTGGACGAACGCGCAGGACATGGTCGACGCCTGCAAGCTGCTGGGCGTGGACGTGATGACGGGCCACTGGGAATTCACCTACGGCATGCAGCGGGTGAAGGAGATCGTCGAGAAGGACTTCGCAGGCAAGGTGGACTTCGTCGCGCAGAACATCAAGACCAACGACTTCGGCGACCCGGTCTTCAAGCCCTACACGATGAAAGAGATGAACGGCGTGAAGGTGGCCATCGTCGGCCAGGCCTTCCCGTACACACCCATCGCCAACCCGCGCTACATGGTGGCCGACTGGGAGTTCGGCATCCAGGACGCGAACATGCAGAAGGTGGTGGACGAAGCCCGCGCCGCCGGTGCACAGCTGGTGGTCGTGCTCAGCCACAACGGCATGGACGTCGACCTGAAGATGGCCAGCCGCGTGCGTGGCATCGACGCCATCTTCGGCGGCCACACGCACGACGGCGTTCCGCTGGCGGTGCCGGTGGCCAATGCGGGCGGCACCACACTCGTCACCAACGCCGGCAGCAACGGCAAATTCCTGGGCGTGATGGACTTCGAGGTCAAGGGTGGCAAGGCCAGCAACTACCGCTACCGCCTGCTGCCGGTGTTTGCCAACATGCTGAAGCCCGACGCCGAGATGGATGCGCTGATCACGAAGGTCCGCGCGCCCTTCGAGGACAAGCTGAACGAAAAGCTGGCCACCACCGACGGCCTGCTCTACCGCCGCGGCAACTTCAACGGCAGCTGGGACCAGTTGCTGTGCGACGCGCTGATCGACGTGCAAGGCGCCGACATCGCCTTCAGCCCCGGCTTCCGCTGGGGCACCACGCTGCTGCCCGGCCAGGCCATCACCCGCGAACTGCTGATGGACCAGGTGGCGGTGACCTACCCCTACGCCACCGTCACGCAGATGAGCGGCGAGATGGTCAAGACCGTGCTCGAGGACGTGGCCGACAACCTGTTCAACCCCGACCCCTATTACCAGCAGGGCGGCGACATGGTGCGGGTGGGAGGCCTGAGCTACAGCATCACACCCGGCGAAAAGATGGGCTCGCGCATCGGCGACATGCGGCTGCACGGCAAGCCCATCGAGGCCGGCAAGAACTACCAGGTGGCGGGCTGGGCGCCGGTGGCCGAAGAGGCGTCGAAGGCGGGCCTGAAACCGGTGTGGGAAGTGGTCGAGACCTGGCTCAAGAACCAGGGTGGCCGGGTCAAGCCGCGCAAGATCAACACGCCCCGGCTCATCGGCGTCAAAGGCAACCCCGGACTGGCATGATCTGCGCCCGTTCGATCCGCCCGACCTTCAAGGAGAACCGCATGACTTTCAAGACCTTCGTTGCCAGCCTCTTCATTGCTTCTGCTGCATTGGCTGCACAACCTGCGCTGGCGCAGGACCCGGTCGTGTACCACATCGACGACATGTCGCTGCAGGCGCTGAAGGGCCTGCGCAACATCCGCAACCACCTGGACGTGGACCCCGCTGCCAAGATCACGGTGGTCACACACGCGCTGGGCGTGGACTTCCTGCTCGAAGGCCAGAAAGACGTCAACGGCAGCGCCTTTTCCGGTCCGGTGTCGGCGCTGGTGGCACGCGGCGTGAAGTTCGAGATCTGCGAGATCACGCTGAAGAACCGCAACATGAAAAAAGAGCAGTTCCTGCAGGAGGCCGAGTTCACACCCAGCGGCGTGGTGCGCATCGCCAAGCTGCAAAAGGCCGGCGCGGCTTACATCAAACCGTAGCCCCCACGCAGGTCGATGAGCTGGCAGACCGTGATCGACCGCCTGGGTGAGCCGGGCACACTGGCCACCACGGGTCTGCTCATCGGCATCGCCTTCGGTTTCATGGCGCAACGCTCGCGCTTCTGCCTGCGCTCGGCGGTCATCGAATTCAGCCGCAACCTGGTGGGCGGCAAGCTCACGGTGTGGCTGTTTGCCTTTGCCGCCGCCGTCATCGGCACCCAGCTGTTGGTGCTGGCCGGGGCTTTCGACGCCAGCGAAGCGCGCCAGATCGCCGCGCGGGGCAGCCTGTCGGGCGCGGCCATTGGCGGTGCGCTGTTCGGCGTGGGCATGATCCTGGCGCGCGGTTGCAGCAGCCGTTTGCTGGTGCTGGCGGCGCAGGGCAATCTGCGATCGGTGGTCTCGGGGCTGATGTTTGCGGTCACCGCACAGGCTTCGTGGACCGGCCTGCTGGCACCGGCGCGTGAAACCATCAGCGGCTGGTGGACGGTGGACGGCGGTGCCTCGCGCGACTTGATCGCGCGCACCGGCATCGGCCACGGCGGCGCGCTGGCTTTCGGCGTGCTGTGGCTGGCCGCGGCCATCTTCTGGGCACGCCGGCAGAAGGTCAGCACCTGGGGCTGGGCGGGGGCCACGGGTGTCGGCCTGTGCATCGCCGCGGCCTGGTGGGCGACTTACGCCATCGGCCGGGCGTCTTTCGACCCGCATCCCATCCAGGCGCTCAGTTTCACCGGCCCGTCGGCCGAGGTGCTGACACGGGTGCTGTTTGTCAGCGACAAGCCCTTCAACTTCGACATGGGCCTGATGCCCGGGGTGTTCATCGGCAGCTTCCTGGCGGCCTTACTGTTCAAGGAATTGAAGCTCGAAGGTTTCGCAGGCGGCGCCAGCATGCGCCGCTACATCGTGGGTGCCCTGTGCATGGGCTTCGGCGGCATGTTGGCCGGTGGCTGCGCGGTGGGCGCCGGCCTGTCGGGTGCGGCCGTGTTCACGATCACCAGCTGGGTCACGCTGACGGCCATGTGGGCCGCCGCGGCGCTGACCGATCGCCTGATGGACCAGCGGCCCGCAGCCGGCGGTGCACTCGATCAGGCCATGCCGGGCACGCCGGTCGCGGCCACCACACCTTCTGCCGTCTGACCACGCCATTCGAAAGAGATGCCGATGCCGCTGTCTGCCACTTGCCGCCTGTTGACCTGCCTGGCCCTGCTGGCCAGCCTGCCCATGGCTGCCCGCGCGCAGGCGACGGCAGCCGACATCCAACGCGCCGAAGAGATCGTGATGGGCAAGTGTTTCATCTGCCATGGCGCCGAAGGCGAAAGCTCGAGCCCGGTGTTCCCGCGCCTGGCCGGCCAGCACGCGGCTTATGTGGCACGCCAGCTGGCCGACTACCAGAGCGGCCGACGCAAGAGCAGCGCCATGCAGCCAATGGTGGAGGGTCTGAGTGCCGCCGACTTCACCGCGCTGGGCCGCTTCTTCGAAACGCGCGAGGTGCACCTGCACCCGGTGGACGACCCCGAACTGGCGCAGATGGGCCGTTTCATCTACCAGCGTGGCAACCCGTATTCGGGGGTGCCCTCGTGCGCCAGCTGCCACGGCGCCAACGGCCAGGGCACCGCCAACCTGCCGCGACTGGCGGGCCAGCATGCGCAGTACACCGAACGCCAGCTGAAGGCCTTCAACCTGCGTGAACGCAACAACGACAACGCGGTGATGCACACGGTCGCGGTCAAGTTGACCGAACTGGAACTCAAGGCTGTCTCCAGCTACATCAGCAGCTTGAAATAGGGCCGCCGACCGCGCCGGCGGTGTCGAAACTCAGGTGGCCAGCGCAAACAGCCGGCCGCTGAGTGGCGCGGCGTCCAGCGCTTCGCGGCTGACCGCGTCGCGTGCCGTGGTGATGAACAGCGTGTGGCCGTCGGCGCCGCCGAAGGCCAGGCCGCTGGGGCAGGGCACGGGCAGGGCCACCAGGCGGTCCAGCGAGCCGTCGGCTTCGAAGCGCATCACACCCCAGCCACCACGCAAGGCGGTCCAGACACCGCCGCGGGGGTCCACCGCCAGGCCGGCCAGGTGGCCGGAACCTTTTGGCACCGTGGCCAGGCGGCGCAAGGCCGGGCTGCCGGGCCTGGCCGTCCACAGGCTGCCGCTGCCGGCGCAGGCCAGGTGCAACACCTCGCCGGCCGGGTCCCAGGCCAAGTCGGATGCCGGCTCCGGCAGGTCCCAGCCCGGCGCGCTGTCGCTGGCTGCACCGCTGGGGGTGTTCGTGCCGCGCTGCACCGGCGCGACGCGCCAGCGGCCACCGTCGGGCTGGCAGGACCAGATGCTGCCGTCGGGGTGCACACACACGGCCGTGGTGTCAGCACGCGGCGTGGCGCTGTGGTCGATGGCCAAGAGCTCGCCCTTGCTGTTCACCCGGTGCCACTGGCCGCCCCAGCTGGCCAGGACCGAATCGGCAGCGCCTGCATCGGTTTCGTCGCGCCAGGGCAGCAAGGCCTGGATCGGCGCGTCGGCCTGGGTCAGCAGCACATCGCCGGCTGCGCTGGCGCGGTGCACGGTGGGGCCCAGCGTGTCGGCCCAGACCAGTGCCGATGCACCCGGCAACCAGCATGGAAAACGGCCTTCGAAGGCCCAGGCCGCGCCGACCAGCCGCGCTTCGCCTTCCACCCGCGGCTGTTCGGCCGCCGACAGCTGCGCGCCGATGCGGCGTGCGGCTTCGGCCACCTCGGGCCCCAGCAGTTCGACCCGTTCACTGGTCAGCCGGAAGGCCGGGCCGGCCACACTGATGGCACCACGCACCTGGCCCGCCGCGTCGACGATGGCCGCGCCGCAGCAGCGCACGCCGGGCACGATTTCTTCGTCGTCGACGCTCCAGCCACGTGCCGCGGCCACACGCAGTTCGGCCTGCAAACGGCGGCGGTCGGTGATGCTGCGGGGTGTGACCGCGGTCATCGGCAGTTCACGCACCAGCGCGTCGCGTTCTTCCACCGGCAAGGCGGCCAGGATGGCCTTGCCCTGGCTGGTGCAGTGCAGCGGCTTGCGCTGGCCCACGGCCGATGCGCTGCGCTGGCCGTGGGCGCCGTCGCAGCGCTCCAGCGCCACCACGTCCAGGCCGTCGCGGGCAGCGAGGTAGCAGGTTTCGCCGGTCATGTCGCGCAGCGCACGCAGTTCGGCGCCGGCCGCGGCCACCAGGTCGGGCATCGCGTAGGCGGCACGGGCGTATTCGAAACAGCGCATGCCCAGGCCGTAGACCCGCCGCAGCGGGTCGCGCCGCAGCAATCCACGTGCCACCAGCGTGCCCAGCAACCGGTACAGCGTGGTGCGCGGCAGGTTCAGGCGCACGGCCAGTTCGTTCTGGCTCAGGCCGGCGGGTGCGCTGCCCACAGCGTCCAGCACGTCCAGCGCCTTGTCCAGCGACGCGGTGCCTTCGGCGGCAGGGGTTTTCGAGGTGCTCATGGTCCCAGATGGTGGAACGGCGACAGGGCCGGCCACTGTACGCCGCTTGGTGCGCAAGAGGCTCAGGCCTAGCATGGGGCAGCAGCCACTTCGTCCCAGCATCCGGAACATGGACAGCCCCTTCACACCCACCCCGCCCCCTGCGCGCCAGCCCGTCCGTGTCAGCGACAGCGTGCTCGACCGCCTGGCCCGCATCAGCAGCGGGTCGCTGACCACGCAACTGTTCAAGAAGGGTTTCCGCCAACCGGTGTTGACCGGCCTGCGGCCCTTGCAGGCCCACATCAAACCCTTTGCCGGTCGCGCCTACACGATGCGTTTCATCCCCGCGCGTGAAGACATCGACACCTACGCCACGCTGACCACCACGCCCAACGCCGACAACCTGCAGTGGGTGGGGGTGGAGCAGGTGGCCTCGGGTGACGTGATGGTGATCGACAGCCGCCGCGACACATCGGCCGCGAGCATGGGCAATATGCTGGTCACGCGCATGCAGCTGCGCGGTGCACGGGCCGTCATCACCGACGGCGCCTTCCGCGACGGCAGCGAGCTGGCACGCATGGACTTTCCCACCTGGTGCGCCGCCATCACCGCCACCACACGTTTGAGTTACCACCACGTGGCCGACCTGCAGGTGCCGGTGTCGTGCGCGGGTGTGGCGGTGTACCCGGGTGACGTGATCCACGGCGACGCCGACAACGTCAGCGTCGTGCCCGCCCACCTGGCCGAAGAAATGGCCGACCTGTGCGAAGCGCAGGACGACATCGAGGCCTACCTGGCCACACGCCTGCGCAAGGGCGAGGTGCTGTGGGGCCTGTACCCTCCCAGCCCGGCCACGCGCCAGCAGCACAAGGACTGGGTGGCCGCGGGCCGGCCGCCGCTGTGAAAGGCACACGAGCATGAACGCCCACGAAACCACCATCCGCCGCTACTTCGACGCCTGCAACGCGGGTGACCACGCCGCGCTGCTGAGCTGCTTCACGGCCGACGCGGTGCACTACTTCCCGCCCGGCCTGCCCGACATTCCCTGGCGCGGCGCGCACACCATCGCCGACAAATGGGTGTGGTGCGTGCAGAACCTGGGTTCGCAATGGACCATCGAAAAGGTGCTGGTCAGCGGCGATGAAGCGGTCATCGAATGGACACACTGGAAGCGCAACACCGGCACCGCGCAGCGCGGCGACGAGTGGTATGTGTTCGACGCAGCAACCGGCCTGATCCGCGAGATCCGCGCCTACTACGCGGCGCCCGCCGTCAAGGATGTTCCCATCGGTGAGCTGGTGGACTTCGACTACGCGGGCCGCGGCTACCACCTGAACTGGAACTCCACACCATGAACGACAGCACCCCGGCCGACATCGACCAGGCCTGCACCCGTGCCGCCGCTGCCGCCGACACGCTGGCCGCCAGCACGGCGGCACAAAGGGCCGCGCTGCTGCGGGGCCTGGCCACGGCACTCGAAGGTGCACGCGACACGCTGGTGCCGCTGGCCGACAGCGAATCGCACCTGGGCCCGGCGCGCCTGAACGGCGAACTCGACCGCACCTGTTTTCAGCTGCGCGGTTTTGCCGACCAGGTGGAGGCCGGCGCGCACCAGGCCTTCAGCGAAGACGCCGCGGTGGCCGGTGCACCGCCTGCCGGCCGGCCGCGGCTGGCACGCGCGCGTGTGCCGCTGGGCCCGGTGGCCATGTTCGCGGCCAGCAACTTTCCCTTTGCCTTTTCGGTGCTGGGCGGCGACACCGCGTCGGCACTGGCCGCCGGTTGCCCGGTGGTGATCAAGGCCCACCCGGGCCACCCGCAGCTGTCGCGCGCCACCTTCGACCTGGCGGTGGCCGTGGTCGCGACGCTGGGCTTGCCCGAAGGCACCTTGCAGCTGGTGCAGGGCGCGGGTGTGTCGGTGGGCGTGGCACTGGTGCGCCACCCGGCGATCGAGGCGGTGGCCTTCACGGGTTCGTTCAAGGGGGGTGCGGCCTTGCAGCGCGAAGCCAACGCCCGCGCGCGGCCGATTCCCTTTTACGGCGAGCTGGGTTCCATCAACCCGGTCGTGGCCCTGCCCGCGGCACTGGCCGCCAACGGCGCTGCGCTGGCCACGGCGCTGGCCGGCAGCATCACCTTGGGTTGCGGCCAGTTCTGCACCAGCCCGGGCGTGGTGATCGTGCAGGACGACTCGGCTTCGCAGGCCTTCGTGCAGCAGCTGGCCGAAGCCCTGTCGGCAGCCAAACCGCACGCCATGCTGCACGACGGCATCCGCGCCAACTTCGAAGCCGGTGCGGCGCGTGTGCAGGGCCACGCCGGTGTGCAGACACGGGTGGCCGGTGAGGCCACGGACGCGACACCGCAGCCGCGCCTGTTTGTCACCGACGCGCCCACCTTCATCGGCAGCGAGGCCTTGCACGAAGAAGTGTTCGGTCCCAGTGCGCTGGTGGTGACCACGAAGTCCTTCGACGAATCGCTGGCCGTCTTGCGTGCCGTGCAAGGCAGCCTGACGGTCACCTTGTGGGGCGCCGACACCGACACACCCGACCACCGCCGCCTGGTGCGCGCCGCGCAGGGCATCGCAGGCCGTGTGCTGTTTGCCGGTGTGCCCACCGGCGTGGCCGTCACCGCGGCGCAGCAGCACGGCGGCCCCTGGCCTTCGTCGACGCAAGCCTTCAGCACCAGCGTGGGTTACGCGGCAATGGAACGTTTTCTGCGACCCGTGGCGCTGCAGGATGCACCGGCGTGGTTGGTGGAAGCCAAAGGCCAGGCATGAAGGCAAGCACAAAAAGAGTTGAAGACCTGCGCAGCGCACGCTGGTTTGCGCCCGACGATTTCCGCAGTTTCGGCCACCGCAGCCGTGTCATGCAGATGGGTTACGCACCCGCCGACTGGGTGGGCAAGCCCATCATCGCCATCGTCAACACCTGGAGCGATGCCAACCAGTGCCACGCGCACTTCAAGCAGCGTGTGGACGACGTGAAACGCGGTGTCCTGCAGGCCGGTGGCTTTCCGCTGGAACTGCCGGCCATCAGCCTGAGCGAAAGCCTGGTGAAGCCCACCACCATGCTGTACCGCAACTTCCTGGCCATGGAAACCGAAGAGCTGTTGCGTTCGCACCCCGTCGACGGCGCGGTGCTGATGGGCGGCTGCGACAAGACCACGCCCGGCCTGCTGATGGGCGCGCTGAGCATGGGCCTGCCGTGCATCTACCTGCCCGCCGGGCCCATGCTGCGTGGCAACTGGAAGGGCCAGGTGCTGGGCAGCGGCAGCGACGCCTTCAAGTACTGGGACGAACGCCGCGCAGGCCGCTTGAGCGACCAGGCGTGGCAGGAGATGGAAGCCGGCATCGCCCGCAGCCACGGCACCTCGGCCACGATGATGGGCATTGCCGAGGCCATCGGCTTCACGCTGCCCGGTGCCAGCAGCATCCCGGCGGCGGACGCCAACCACATCCGCATGGCCGCTGAGTGTGGCCGGCGCATCGTGCAGATGGTGTGGGACGACCTGACGCCCGCGAAGATGCTGTCGCGCAAGCACTTCGAAAACGGCATCAACGTGGCCATGGCGATGGGCTGCAGCACCAACGCCATCATCCACCTGGTGGCCATCAGCCGGCGTGCAGGGCATGCCGTGACGCTGGACGACTTCGACGCCGCCAGCCGGCGCGTGGGCGTCATCGCCAACATCAGGCCCAGCGGCGACCGCTACCTGATGGAAGACTTCTACTACGCCGGTGGCATGCAGGCCCTGATGGCCACCATGCGGGAACACCTGCACACCGATGCACTCACGGTGAACGGCCGGACGGTGGCGCAGAACATCGAAGGTGCAGAGGTCTACAACGCCGATGTCATCCGCCCGCTGAGCAACCCCATCTACGCCGAAGGTGCGCTGGCCGTGTTGCGTGGCAACCTGGCGCCCGACGGGGTGGTCATCAAGCCCAGCGCCTGCGCGCCGCACCTGCTGCAGCACACCGGCCGCGCGCTGGTCTTCGACGACTACCCGGCGTTGAAGAAGGCCGTCGACGACCCGGATCTGGATGTCACCGGTGACGACATCCTGGTGCTGCGCAACGCCGGCCCCAAGGGCGCCGGCATGCCCGAATGGGGCATGTTGCCCATCCCCACCAAGCTGCTGAAAACCGGTGTGAAGGACATGCTGCGACTCAGCGACGCCCGCATGAGCGGCACCAGCTACGGCGGCTGTCTGCTGCACTGTTCGCCCGAGGCCCACGTGGGCGGGCCGCTGGCGCTGGTGCAGACCGGCGACACCATCACCGTCGACGTGCCGGCGCGCCACATCCACCTGAACATCGACGACGCCGAATTTGCACGCCGCCAGGCCGCATGGAAACCGCTGCCGCGGCGCTACGAACGCGGTTACGGCTGGATGTTCGGCCAGCACATCCTGCAGGCCGACCAGGGCTGCGATTTCGACTTCCTGGAAACCCGCTTCGGCGCACCGGTGCCCGAGCCCGTCATCTACTGATCACCACCATGGACCCCAAGACCAAAGCCACGCTGTGCACCGCGCTCTTCAAGCGCGGCCTGCGCAACCAGTTCATCCAGGGTGTGCGCACGGTGCGCGACATGGGCGCCACGCCCTTGCCGAACATGGTGGGCCCGGCCTACACGCTGCGCTACATCCCGGCGCGTGAAGACCTGAACCTGATCAGCGTCTTCCAGGACCGCGCGCACCCGCAGCGCAAGGCGGTGGAAGAGTGCCCCGAGGGCGCGGTGTTCGTGATCGACAGCCGCAAGGACGCCCGTGCCGCATCGGCCGGCGGCATCCTGGTCACACGGCTGATGAAACGCGGCGTGGCCGGTGTCGTCACCGACGGCGGTTTCCGCGACAGCCCCGAGATCGCGCAACTGCCTTTCCCCGCCTACCACCAGCGCCCCAGCGCACCCACCAACCTGACGGTGCACCAGGCGCTGGACATCAACGTGCCCATCGGCTGCGGTGACGCGCCGGTGTGGCCGGGCGACATCGTCGTGGGCGACGCCGAAGGGGTTGTCGTGATCCCGGCCGGCATTGCCGACGAGGTGGCCGCCGAAGCGGTGGAGATGACGGCTTTCGAAGACTTCGTGATCGAGAAGGTCGACGAAGGGCGCGGCATCCTGGGGCTGTACCCGCCCACCGACGAGAACAGCCGCACCGAGTTTGCGGCTTGGCGGGTGGCGAAGGGGCGTTGAACACGATGGGCGGGCGCGTCGGCGCGTGCCGCCCGATGCCGTTCGTGGTCCGCGTTTGATCGGATTGCCCACGTCGACGAAGGTGCCCACACTGGCAGGCCCCAAGCGACGAAAGACCGGCTTGACCCCATCCAGCAGTGCCCTGGTTTCCGTCCGCGAAGCCACGCTCACCTTCCTGCGCCAGGTGGGCATGACCACCCTCTTCGGCAACCCGGGTTCCACCGAGCTGCCGCTGTTCCTGAACTTCCCGGCCGACTTCCGCTATGTGCTGGGCCTGCAGGAATCGGTGGTGGTGGGCATGGCCGACGGCTACGCGCAGGCCACACGCCGCGCCAGTTTCGTGAACCTGCATTCGGCGGCCGGTGTGGGCCATGCCATGGGCAACATCTTCACGGCGCACAAGAACCGCACGCCGATGGTCATCACGGCCGGGCAGCAGGCGCGGTCGATCCTGCCCTTCGACCCCTTCCTGCATTCGGCGCAGGCCACCGAACTGCCCAAGCCCTACGTGAAGTGGAGCGTCGAGCCGGCGCGTGCACAGGACATGCCGCTGGCCATTGCGCGGGCCTACTGCATCGCGATGAGCCCGCCGCGTGGCCCGGTGCTGGTGTCGATACCGGCCGACGACTGGACGCAGCTCACCGAGCCCTTGGCCGTGCGCCAGGTCAGCACGCAGCTGCGGCCCGAGCCCGAACTGCTGGCGCAGCTGGGTGATGCGCTGGACGCGGCGCAGCGGCCGGCGTTTGTCATCGGCGCGGCGGTGGACCGCGACGGCGCCTGGGACGCCGCCGTCGCGCTGGCCGAACGTCACAACGCTCGGGTGTTCGTGGCGCCGATGTCCGGCCGCTGCGGATTCCCCGAAGACCACCCGCTGTTCGCCGGTTTCCTGCCGGCGATGCGCGAACGCATCGTGCAATTGCTGGCCGGCCACGACCTGGTGTTTGCGCTGGGTGCGCCGGCTTTCACCTACCACGTCGAAGGGCAGGGCCCGCACGTGCCTGAAGGTGCGCAGCTGTTGCAGTTGATCGACGACCCGCAGATCGCGGCCTGGGCGCCGCTGGGGCTGTCGGTGGTGTCCAGCATTCGGCTGGGCCTGCTGGACCTGCTGGCCCGGCCCGCGCCCGGCGTGCGGCGGCAAGCCCCGCCGCTGCGCGAGCCGCGGCCCCCCGCGCCACCGCCCGCCGCCGGCGAACGCCTGTCGGTGGCCCACGTGCTGCAGACGCTGGACGCACTGCGTGGCCGTGGCAGTGTCATCGTCGAAGAAGCGCCGACGGCGCGCGCGGTGATGCACCGCCACCTGCCGATCTACGAAACCGAAACCTTCTACACCATGTGCAGCGGCGGCCTGGGCCACAGCCTGCCGGCCGCCGTGGGCGTGGCCTTGGCGCGGCCCGACAAGAAGGTGATTGCGCTCATCGGCGACGGCTCGGCCATGTACGCCATCCAGGCGCTGTGGAGCGCGGCGCAGCTGAAGCTGCCGATCACCATCGTGATCCTGAAAAACCGCCGCTATGCCGCGCTGCGCGAGTTTGCGGCGGTGTTTGGCTACCGCCCCGAAGACCCGGTGGCCGGCACCGAACTGCCCGACCTCGACTTCGTGGCCCTGGCCGCCGGCCATGCGGTGCGCGGTGTGCATGTGCAAGACAGCGAAGGCCTGCGTGCCGCGCTGACGCAGGCGCTGGCCGCCGATGTGCCGATGCTGCTGGAAGTGGAAGTGGCTTGAAGGCCCGTGAGAGCCTAACGATCAAAAGCAGGAGACAGACATGAAAAAGACGTGGATCGCCGCCGCCTTGTGTTCACTGGCGCCCCTGGCCAGCTGGCCGACCCTGGCGCTGGCCCAGGCCTGGCCCAGCAAACCCATCAAGGTGGTCGTCAACTTCCCGCCCGGTGGTGCGGCCGACCAGATTGCCCGCGCCGTCAGCCAGCCGCTGCAAGACGTGCTGGGCCAGCCGGTGGTGGTGGAAAACCGCGGCGGTTCGGGTGGCAACCTGGGTGGCGACGTGGTGGCCAAGTCGCCGGCCGACGGCCACACGCTGCTGATGAGCTCGGGTGGCATGGTCTCGGTCAACCCGCACATCTACAGCCGCATGTCCTTCGACCCCACGAAGGACCTGGTGCCGGTGGCCGCTGCCGCGCGTGTGCTGGTGTTCCTGGTGGTGCGCAGCGAAAGCCCCCTCACCAGCTTCGCGGCCTTTCGCGACGACCTGAAGGCCAACCCCGGCAAACGCAGTTTCGGTTCACCCGGCAACGGCAGTTCACCGCACCTGGCCAGCGAGATGATGAAAAGCATGACCGGCACCTTCGCCGTGCACGTGCCCTACCGCGGCGCCGCACCGGCGCTGACCGATTTGCTGGGCGGCCAGCTCGACTTCCTGTTCGACCCCGGCATCGCGGTGCCGCACATCCGCTCGGGCCGGCTGCGTCTGCTCGCGGTGGGCAGCCCCAGCCGGTCGCCGCTGTTCCCCGACACCCCCACGGTGGACGAAGCCGGCCTGAAGGGCTTCGATGCCGACACCGTGTTCGGCTTCTACGCGCCTGCCGGCACACCGGCGGCGGTGGTGACGCGCCTGAACACCGAGATCAACCGCATCCTGGCCACGCCCGCGCTGAAGGACCGCATCCAGGCCCTGGGCGGTGTGCCTGCGCCGATGTCACCGGCCGAGTTTGCCGCCAAGGCGGCGGAAGACTCCAAACGCTTCGGCGGCATCATCCGCGAGCGCCAGATCAAGGGCGACTGAACGGGCCGCGCCCCGGCCCGTTCAGGGCAGCAGGTGGGCCGTGAAGAAGCCCGCGATGGCATCGAAGGCGGCATCGCGCATGCGGGCATCGAAGCCTGCTTCGGGCAGCCCGCCACGGGCCTGCTGCGCCGCCACGCTGCGCGCCACCCCCTCGGGCCAGGGTGACAAGAGGTCGAAGTGCCCGGCGCCCTGCAGGTCCGCCAGCCGTGTGCAGGCCCGGCAGTGGCGCAGCAGGTGTTCGCTGTGGAAGGCGGGCAGCAGCGTGGTGTCGCGCGTGGCCGTCACCAGGCCCACGGGCACGGCGATGCGGGCCAGGCTGTCGGCGCTGAAGATGGCGGCCACCGGCACCGACAGTGTCACCGCGGCCACGCGCGGGTCGGGCCGCACGTCGGGCTGCGTGGTGCCGGGTGTGCGCCCGCCCTGCAGCCGGGTCATGTCGGCCGGCAACAGGTGCTCGGGCACACCGCGCACCCCTTCGTAGCTGGCCTTGCGGGCGGCCTGCGCCTGCGGCTCCAGGGCGCCGTTCATGCAGAAACCCAGGTCGGCTTCGCCATGGGCCAGGCAGTGTCGCACCACGTCGAGCAAGCGCCATTGCGCGCCGGCCAGGGCCAGGCCCGTCACGCCGCCGGCCGACATGCCATGCACACCCACCTTGTCCAGTTGCAGCCGCGCTTGCCACCTGGGGTGGGCGGCCAGTGCGTCGATCACCCGCGTGACTTCCTGCGGCCGTGTCCCCCAGGCCGAGGGGCCGGCGCGTGAGCTGTCCAGGTAGTTGTCGCCACCATGCTGCGGCTGCGCCACCACAAAGCCGGCGCGGGCCAGCGTGGCCGCCAGCGTGTGGTCGGACACCGCGCTGCCGCCGGTGCCATGCGACATCACCACCAGCCGGCGCCGGCCCGGCAGCGGCGGTGCGTCGGGTGCCACCTGCAGCACAAACGGCCCGGCACTGAGGGTGCGAGCGGGCTCGGCGCTGGGGTAGACCAAGGTCACCGGCAGATCACCTGCCTGGATCTGCGTCATGCCCACGGGGGCCGGGGTGTTTGTCGGGGGCGCTGTCTGCGCGGGCAGCTGCCCGGCACAGGCCACCAGCAAGGTGGCGGCGAGTCGTGCGATGGTGCTCATGGTGGGCTTTCATGCCCCGGCGGGTGGGGCAAGCGGTGCAAGGATGGGCACCGGCGCCGGGCCGGTCGAGTGCCTTGCGACGAATCGCCAGCCGGGCTCGTCAAATGCGTCCGGGCCGTTGCCGTTGGTGGGGCGGGTGATCCCGCACAGCGCTGGCCACCGCGGCCGCCGCAGAATCGGCAGACCCCCACCACCGCTGAACCGACCCATGGCCGCCACGACCGACATGCACCTGATCCCACTGCCCCGCCTGCAAGCCGCCATGCAATTGCTGGTGCGGGGCTTCGGCAGCAAGCCCGACGAGGTGGAAGCCGTGGTCGGCAACCTGATCGACGCCAACCTGACGGGCCACGATTCCCACGGCATCGGCATGCTGCCGCGTTACGCCAAGAGTTTCCTGGAAGGTGGGCTCAAGCCCAACACCGGCGTGCGCGTGGTGCTCGACAGCGGCACGCTGCTGCGCCTGGACGGCCAGGCCGGCTTCGGCCAGGTGGTGGGTGCGCAGGCCATGGCGCTGGGCATCGAAAGGGCGCAGACACGGGGCAGCTGCATCGTGGCGCTGGGCAACGCGCACCACCTGGGTCGCATCGGTGCCTGGGCCGAACAGGCGGCGGCCGCCGGTCTGGTGTCGATGCACTTCGTCAACGTCATCTCACGCGCCATCGTGGCGCCGCACGGCGGTGCCGACGCACGCTTCGGCACCAACCCCTTCTGCGCCGGTGTGCCACTGCCTGGCCGGCCGCCGGTGATCCTGGACTTCGCGACCAGCGCCATCGCGCAGGGCAAAACCCGCGTCGCACACAACAAGGGCGTGGCGGTGGAAGCCGGCCAGCTGATCGACGACCAAGGCCAGCCCACCACCAACCCGCGTTACACCGTGGTGCCGCCTTTCGGCGCGCTGCTCACCTTCGGCGGCGAGTTGGGCGGCCACAAGGGCTACGGCCTGGCACTGATGTGCGAACTGCTGGGCGGTGCACTGGCCGCGGGCCTGACCTGCCACGAACCCGCCGATGGCCGCATGCGCGTGCTCAACGGCATGTTCAGTGTGTTGCTGGACCCGGCGGCGCTGGGCGGCACGGCGGCTTTCGAAGACCAGGCGCAGGCCTTTCTGGACTGGGTGCAGGCCAGCCCCGCGCGTGAAGGTTTCGGGCCGGTGCAGGTGGCGGGTGATGCCGAACGTGCCTACCGGGCGGCGCGCACAACTGCTGGTGTGGCGGTGGACAGCACGACCTGGGGGGAGATCCTGGAAGCCGCGCGCAGCCTGGGTGTGGACCCTGGTGCGGTGGCTGCGGCTGCCGGCGTGAGCTGAGGGCCTGGCTCAGGGCCGCTTGCCGAACTCCACCGTCTGCTGCGTCCAGCGCGCCGCCTGTTCGCTGAGCGAAAAGCCCAGCCCCGGCCGGTTCGGCACGTGCATGCGGCCGTCGGCAATGCGCAGCCTTTCGTTGAACATCGGCTCCAGCCACTCGAAGTGTTCGACCCACGGCCCGTGCGCGTACGACGCACTCAGGTGCAGGTGGATCTCCATCGCGAAGTGCGGCGCCATGCGGATGCGCGCCTGGTCGGCCAGCGCCATGATCTTCAGCATCGGCGTGATGCCGCCGACACGCGGTGCGTCGGGCTGGATGAAGTCAACGCTGCGGTGGCGGATCAGTTCCCAGTGTTCGGCCGGGCTGGTCAGCATTTCGCCGCTGGCGATGGGTGTGTCCAGCATCGCGGCCAGCGCGGCGTGGCCCTCGGCGTCGTAGGCGTCCAGCGGTTCTTCGATCCAGGTCAGGTTCAGCTGCTCCACCAGCTTGCCAAAACGCTGCGCGGTGCTGCGGTCCCATTGCTGGTTGGCGTCGATCATCATCGCCACGCGGCCGTTGATGCATTCGTGCACGGCCTGCACCCGCTGCAGGTCGATCATCGGGTCGGGCTGGCCGACCTTGATCTTGATGCCGCCGATGCCCCGTGCAATGGCCGCTTCGACGTTTTCAAGCACCGCTTCGATGGGCGCGCTCAGGTAGCCACCACTGGTGTTGTAGACCTGCACGCTGTCGCGGTGTGCGCCCAGCAGCTTGGCCAGCGGCAGGCCGGCCCTTTTGGCTTTCAGGTCCCACAGCGCGATGTCGAAAGCCGCGATGGCCTGCGTGGCCAGGCCGCTGCGGCCCACGCTGGCGCCGGCCCAGCAGAGTTTGTCCCACAGCCGCGCGATGTCATTCGGGTCTTCGCCCAGCAAGGCCGGTGCGATTTCCTTGGCGTGTTCGTACTGCCCCGGGCCACCCGCGCGTTTGCTGTAGGAAAAGCCGATGCCGTGGTGACCCTGCTTCGTCGCGATCTCGGCAAACAGGAACGCGATCTCGGTCAGCGGTTTCTGGCGCCCCGTCAGCACCTTGGCGTCGCTGATGGGGCTGGCCAGCGGCAGGAAGGTCAGGTGCAGCTTCACCCACTCGATGCGATCGGTGGTGGCCTCGCCGGTGGCCAGGCCGGCGGCCAGCGGGTTGGCGGCGATCAGGCGGGTGGGCTGCTTCATCGCGGTTCAGCCGTCAGTTGGGCTTGATGCCGGCGGTGTTGATGACCTTGGTCCAGAGGTCGATCTCGTCCTTGACGAACTTGGTGTATGGCGCGCTGCCCTGCACCGGCACCACGAAGCCCACCGACTCCATGCGCTGCTTGATCTCGGGGCTGCTCATGATCTTCTTCATGGCCACTTCCAGCTTGTCGATGATGGGCTGCGGCGTGCCCTTGATGGCCGACAGGCCGCTCCAGCTGAGTGCCACGTAACCCTTCAGGCCACTCTCGGCGATGGTGGGCACGTCGGGGTACTGCGGGTTGCGTTCCTGGCTGGTGACCGCCAGCGCACGCAGCTTGCCGGCGCGCACGTGCTGCAGGGCCGCGTCCTGGTTGATGAACATCATCGGGATCTGGTTGCCCAGCAGGTCGGTCAGCATCGGGCCACCGCCGCGGTAGGGAATGCCCACGATGTACAGCGGCTGGCCCTTCACACCGCCCACCTGCTTGAGCAGTTCCATTGCCATGTGGCCGCTGGCCGCGTGGGTGTAGCCGTAGTTCAGCTTGCCCGGGTTGGCGCGCACGTAGTCGATCAGTTCCTTGAAGGTCTTGAAGGGCTGGTCGGGGTGCACCACCAGCACATTGGGGCCGCTGTGGATCTGGCTGATGTGCACGAAGTCCTTGTTGCTGTCGTAGGCCAGCTTGGGGTCCAGCCCGTGGGCCACGGCGTTGCTGCCCACGCCGGTCAGCACCAGCGTGTAGCCGTCGGGCGTGGCCTTGGCGGCACGTGCGGTGCCGGTGGTGCCACCGGCACCGCCCAGGTTCTCGATGATGAACTGCTGGCCCAATTCCTTGCTCAGCGCCTCGCCGGCCATGCGCGCCATCACGTCGCTGGTGCCACCGGGCGGGAAGGGCACGATGATCTTCACCGGTTTGGTGGGCCAGGCGTCCTGCGCCAGCACGGGCAGGGCCAGCAGGCTCAGGGCGGCAGCGGCGGCCGCCAGCAGGGTGCGTCGGGTCATGGTTGAAGTCTCCTGTGGTGTGAAGTGATCAGCGCTTGGGGGTGTGCCAGACACCCGCCGCCTGCAGCAAGCCGCGGGTGTAACCCAGGGCAAAACCCATGAAACGTTCCCGGCCTTCGTCGAGTTCGCTCAAGGGCACATGGTCGGGGCACAGCGGACCTGCATAACCGCCACGTTGGTAGGCCTGGATGGCCCGGAACATGTCGACATCGCCTTCGTCGGGAAACACTTCCTGGAAGTCGAGGTAGCCGCCGCGGATGTTGCGGAAGTGAACCATGAAGATGCGGCCGGTGGCCGCAAATTCTTCGATCACCGGGATCAGGGCTTCGCCGGGCTTGTTGAACATCTCGGCCACCGTGCCCTGGCAGAAATTCAGGCCGTGGTTCGGGCTCGTGCTCAGGGCCAGGAAACGGCGCATGCCCTGCACCGAGCCCATCACGTGTTCGATGCCGTTCAGCCCGCCTATTGGGTAGGCCGGGTCGTGCGGGTGGCAGGCCAGGCGCACGCCGGCGCGGTCGGCGGCGGTGACCAGGCCTTCGACCAGGAATTCGATGGCATCCCAGCCGGCCTTTTCCGTCACTGGCGGCACTTCGCGCGCTTCTTTCTGGCCGCACAGCAAGGCACTGCCGCTGCCGCCGGTTTCCTGTGCGCTGGGGTAACCCACGCCCCAGTAGGAATGCTGGCGGTCGGCTTCGGGGGTGTACTCGGCGTGGCAGAAGCCGGAATTGCTGCAGCCACCGCGCCCGGGCTTCAGCGCCGTGCGCGTGATGCCCACCATCTGGACGTTGTACTTCAGGCACGTGATGCCGGCGTCGGCCGCAACCGCGATGTTGCGGGCCAGCATGTCGCGGCTCTTTTTTGCGCCTTCCAGGTCCACCAGGCTGTCGAGCAGGATGGACCCCACGTCCAGCGCAAACACGTCCAGCTTCAGGTCGAAACCTTCGACCCAGCGGCGGTAGTCGCCCAGCTTCGTGGTGTCCCAGGCCATGACACCGCCGGTGGCCGACGACACCCCTTCGGCGCCGCGGTTGTCCAGCACCACGTGCTGCACGCCGAACTGCGCCGACAGGCGCAGCCGCCGGGCGTCGGGGTTCAGAAGTTGCTCGCTGATGTACATGGCCCGGCGGATTGTTCGCCGCGCTTCAAGCCGGGACAACGGCGGTCATCCCCAAGTGGCGCGGCCCTGTCCCAGATGCTGGGACAGGGCCGCGCGGTGAATGGCCGCCTACTGCGGCCGCGGTCGTTCAGACATTCAGCATGTCGTTCCAGATGTTGTCGGCCCAGCTCAGTGCATAGCGGCCTTCGATCTGGTTGGCTGCGGCGCTGACACCGCCCGAACCGGGCACGGTCTTGAAGGTCTTGTCGGCGTTGTCGTACTGGTGAACGCTGGCCACGTGCACCACGTCCTGCGCGGTGACAAAGCTGTAGCAGGTGTTCATGACCACCGGCGCGCTGTTCACCGGCTTGCCCTGCAGCAGTTCGATGATGGCCGCGGCCGCCACCTTGGCGTGCTGGTTGGCCATGTGGCCGCTCTTGGGCATGGCCGGCGCGCTGAAGGTGGCGTCGCCCAGCACGTGGATGCCGGGCACCGCCGTGCTTTCCATGGTCAGCCAGTTCACGCCGACCCAGCGGTTGTTCATGTTCAGGAGGCCGGCGCTGCGGGCGATGTCGCCACCGCGCTGCGGCGGAATGACGTTCAGCACGTCGGCCTTCACGTCTTCGAATTCCAGCTTGGCCACCATCGCTCCGGCCGTGCCGGTCACTTCCTTCAGCGCCGCGTTGGGCCGGTACTCGATGATGCCCTTGTAGTGCCGTTCCCAGGCGGCCATGAACAGGCCCTTCTTGGACGTGATGTCCGGGTTGCCGTCCAGGATCAGCACCTTCGAGCGGGGTTTGTGCTGCTTGAAGTAGCTGGCCACCATGCAGGCCCGTTCGTACGGCCCGGGCGGGCAGCGGTAAGGCGCCAGTGGAATGGACATCGCGTAGACACCGCCGTCAGGCATGGCCTGCAGCTGCTGGCGCAAGGCCAAGGTCTGCGGGCCGGCCTTCCAGCTGTGCAGCACACGACCGCTGTCGAGTGCGGCCGACAGACCGGGTGTGGAGTCGAGCATGAAGTCGATGCCCGGCGACAGGATCAGGCGGTCGTAGGGCAGTTCGGTGCCACCGGCCAGCCGCACCTTCTTGGCCGCGGCATCGACGGCGGTCACGTCGCCCTGCACCACCTTCACACCCAAGGCACGCAGGCCGTCATAGCCGCGTGTGATGTCGCTCATCTGCTTGTGGCCACCCAGCACCAGGTTGCTGATGGGGCAGCTGACGAAACTGGTGTTGCGTTCGACCAGCGTGACGTCGACGTTGCCCCACATCTTCAGGTAACGCGCGGCCGTGGTGCCGCCAAAACCGCCGCCGACGATGACCACACGGCCGATGGATGGCCCGCTGGACATGCCGGTGGCGCAGCCGGCCAGCGCCAGGCTGCCGACGGCCAGGCCGGCACCCAGCAGGTGGCGGCGCGACAGCGGGCTGTTCAGGTCGAGCGAGGTCTTGTTGTTCATGGTGTCGCTCCTCACTTGGCGGGCTTCTGCGCAGCGAAAAAGCCGGCGATGAGCTTGATCTGCTCGTCGGTGTAGCCCTTGCTGATCTGGTGCATGATGGTGGCGGGCTGGTTGCCGTTTTTGTAGTCGGCCAGCATCGCGACGATCTTGTCGGCCGACACACCGGCCAGCGGTTTCATGTCACCCCGGGCGTTGCCGTTGGTGCCGTGGCAGTTGGCGCAGGTGGCGGCCAGGTTGCGCGCCAGGTTCACGTCCTGGGCCTGGGCGAAGCCGCCGGTGGCGGCCAGGGTCAGGGCGGCCAGCGCCAGGTGCGCGGTGCTCAGGGAGCGTCGGGCGCGTCGGGTCAGGGTCATCGGGGTCTCCTCGTGTTCGGAACCTGCAGATTCTGCGGCCTGCCCGACGCATGCGGCCTCGGGGTGGTTACTCGGTTCTTGCATGCTGTCTGCGCTTTTCCGTCGCAAGCCGGGGCTTGCCCTGGCCGCGGCTCAGGCGTCTAATATCGCTGCATACGAATGTACGGTTTGATGAACACACCCACGACGGTATTTACCCGCTGCACTGGCCGGCGTCTGCGGCAGGCCGCGCTGCTGATCCTGTTCTGCCTGGGTTTTGCACCGCCTGCGATGGCCCAGCGGGTCGAGCCTGTGTCGGTGGCGCCGGGTGTGTGGATGGTGCAGGGCGAATCGGCACTGGGCAGCCCGGCGAATCGCAACTTCATCAGCAACGCGGCCTTCGTGGTCACACCTGCTGGCGTGGTGGTGGTCGACGCGCTGGGTTCGCCGGCGCTGGCCCGTGAATTGGTGGCGGCCATCCAGCGCATCACACCGCAGCCCATCAAGCACTTGATCGTCACCCACTACCACGCCGACCACATCTACGGCCTGCAGGTGTTCAAGGACCTGGGTGCCACCATCACCGCGCACCAGGCCGGCCAGGCCTACCTGCACAGCGACAACGCGGCCCTGCGGCTGCAGGCCAGCCGCGAAGAGCTGGCGCCCTGGATCGACGCGCAGACCCGGCTGGTGGCAGCCGATCGCTGGATCAACGACACCACCCGCTTCACGCTGGGGGGAGTGGACTTCGTGGTGCAGCCCGCCGGCCCGGCACACACACCCGAAGACCTGGTGGTGATGCTGCCGCAGCAGCACCTGCTGATCGCCGGCGACCTGGTCTTCCGCGGCCGTGTGCCCTTTGTCGGCCAGGCCGACAGCGGGCGCTGGATCGAAGCGCTGGACCGCCTGCTGGCCTACCGCGTCGACACCATCGTGCCCGGCCACGGGCCGGTGTCGACGAGCGCACAGGCCGACCTGCAACTCACCCGCGACTACCTGCAGCACCTGCGCAAGACCATGGGCCAGGCGGCCGGCAACCTGGAGCCTTTCGAAGAGGCCTATGCCAAGGCCGACTGGTCGCGTTTCGAACACCTGCCGCTCTTCCGGGCCGCCAACCGCATCAACGCCTACAACACCTACCTGCTGATGGAACAGGCCGGCAAATGAAGCGCCGCGACACCTTGCTGCTGGCCGCTGCCCCGCTGCTGTGGCTGAAGCCGGCACAAGCCGCGCCGGCCCAGACCGGGCAGGTCGTGACCTGGCCTTCGGTGACCTTGCTCGACGGCACAAGGCTTTCCGCCGCGCAGCTGCAGGCGCAGCCCGCCGTGGTGGTGTTCTGGACCACCACCTGCCCCTTCTGCCGCCGCCACAACCAGCATGTGGAAAAGCTGCACCGCGCAGCGTTGGCCGCCGGTCTGCCGCTGCGGGTGCTGGGCGTGGCGGGCGACCGCGATGCCGCAGCGGTCAGGCGTTATGCCCAGCAGCAGGGCTACAGCTTCCCGATCACGATGGACCGCGCCGCGCTGGCCGGGGCGCTGAGCGAAAGGCGCATGATCCCGCTGACGGCGGTGGTCGACCGCGAAGGGCGCCTGAAGCAGGTGCTGCCGGGCGAGATGTTCGAAGAAGACGTGCTGGAACTCTTGCAGCTGGCTCAAGCGAAAGGACGGTCATGACCCGCACATTGCCACGTTGGCACGCGCGACTGGGTGGCCTGGCGCTGCTGGGCGCCGCGCTGCTGGCGCAAGCCCAGTCGCCCACACTGCACCGCTACCCCGACGCCGACCTGGCGCTGGGCCAGCGCCTGATCAGCGAACACAAGTGCAGTGCGTGCCATGCCACGAAGGTGGGTGGTGACGGTTCGGCCATCTACCGCCCAGGCGGCCGTGTGAACACCCCGAGCGCGCTGCTGACGATGGTGGAGCGCTGCAACACCGAGCTGAACCTGGGCCTGTTTCCCGAAGACGTGATGGCCGTGGCGGCGGTGCTGCAGCGCGACCACTACCGTTTTGTGGCCCAGCCCGCGGCGCGTTGACGCGTTCCACTGCCATGGACCGTCAGAATCGCGCCATGTCCATTCCAACTGCCGTGCAAACCACCGCCGACGAATCCGACCAGGTCTTCGACTCGGCGGCCGAGCTCTTCCGCCTGCTGGCCACGCCCATCCGCCTGAAGATCATCAGCGCCTTGTGCGGGCACGAAAAAAACGTTTCGCAGCTGCTGAACGAGATCGACACCACGCAGCCCAACATGAGCCAGCACCTGGCCACGCTGTACCGCGCCGGTGTGCTGTCGCGGCGGCGTGACGCCACGCAGATCTACTACCGCATCGGCAGCGAACGGGCCGCCACGCTGTGCCGCGCGGTGTGCATGCAGATCGCGGTGGAGTTCGACGGTGACGTCGAGGTGCCTGCGGCCGAGCGGCTGGCGCCACGCGGGCCGCAGGGCTGAAAGGCTGAAAGGCTCACGGCCCGAAGGCCGGGTTTCAGATCAGGCCGGCCCGGCCCAGGCCGAAACCTCTGGCCACGATCTGTGTCGGGAACACCGCCAGTGCCTCGTTGTAGGCCGCTGCCGCGTCGTTGAAATTCTGGCGCGCAAAGGGCAGGCGGGCCTGGGCTTCGCGCCAGCTGGCGGTCAGCGGGGCCACCGGGTCTTGCGATCGCAGATCGGTGTGCTGGTCCAGCAGCGCCAGCACCCGGCTGGCCGCGGCGGCCTGCCACGATTCGGCCGCCACCCAGGCCAGCGCACGGGCTTCATCCACCGGCCGTGTGTTCATCGCAGCCGCGGCCTTTTCGGCATCGGCCTGGGCCTGGCTCCAGCTGTCGAGCGCACCTTGTTCAGCGGCCATCGGTTCGCGCAGCGCGGCCACCAGGGGCAGCACGGCGGCACCGCGCTGGTCCAGTGCCATCTGCACCTTGGACCAGGCCTCGCCGATGACGTTGCGCATGGCCACCAGCCGGTTGTAGGCGCCGATGACCCAGAACAGCAGCAAGGCCCCCAACAGGGCCGTCACGATCAGCCACGTCGGAATGCCTGAACCACCGGCCGCCACCGCGCCCGAGGCGGCTGTCTCAGCCACGCACTTCGCCCTGACCCAGCACGACCCACTTCATCGACGTCAGGCCCTCCAGCCCCACCGGCCCGCGGGCGTGGAACTTGTCGGTGCTGATGCCGATTTCCGCACCCAGGCCGTATTCGAAACCGTCGGCAAAACGGGTGCTGGCATTGACCATCACGCTGGCCGAGTCCACCTCGCGCAGAAAGCGCATGGCGTGGGGGTGGTGCGTGGTCAGGATGGCATCGGTGTGGTGCGAGCCGTAGCGGTTGATGTGGGCCAGCGCCTCGTCCAGCGAATCCACCACCTTGATGCTGATGATGGGCGCCAGGTACTCGGTGGCCCAGTCGGCTTCGGTCGCGGCCACCACAGCGTTGACGCCGTGCAGCAGCGCCGAAGCGCGCGGGCAGCAGCGCATCTCGACGCCCTTGCCCGAAAACACCGCGCCAATGCGCGGCAGGAAAGCCGCCGCCTGCGCCTGGTGAACCAGCAGCGATTCGGCCGCGTTGCAGGGGCTGTACTTCTGCGTCTTGGCGTTGTCGGTGACCTTCACCGCCAGGTCCAGGTCGACGTGTTCATCGACGTAGACGTGGCAGTTGCCGTCCAGGTGTTTGATGACCGGCACACGGGCTTCGGCGCTGATGCGTTCGATCAGGCCCTTGCCACCGCGCGGGATGATCACGTCCACGTACTCGGGCATCGTGATCAGCCGGCCCACGGCGGCGCGGTCGGTGGTCTCCACCAGTTGCACGGCATCGGGTGGCAGGCCGGCATCGGCCAGCGCGGCCTGCACCAGGCGCCACAGCGCCAGGTTGCTGTTCAGGGCCTCGGAGCCGCCGCGCAGCACACAGGCGTTGCCACTCTTGATGGCCAGCGAAGCGGCTTCGATGGTCACGTTGGGCCGGCTCTCGTAGATCATGCCGAACACACCCAGCGGCACACGCATCTGGCCCACGCTGATGCCACTCGGGCGGCGTTTGACACCGGTGATTTCACCCACCGGGTCGGCCATGGCCGCGATCTGTTCGCAGCCCAGTGCCACCGTGTCGATGATGGCCGGCGTGAGCTTCAGGCGGTCGACCAGCGGTTCGGCCAGCTGGGCCGTCCGCGCTGCTTGCAAGTCCAGTGCATTGGCGGCGTGCAGCTCGGCGCTGCTGCTGCGCAGGCGTGTTGCCAGGCTGCGCAGCGCCTGGTCCTTGGCGGCGGTGCTGGCGGCGGCCATCAAGGTGGCGGCAGCGCGCGCGGCCACGCCGACGTGGGCCATGTAGGCAGGAATGTCGCTGGGCGTCATGGCCGGCATTGTCCCAAATCGCCAGCCAAGCTGACGTCAGGCCATCCACCCCAGCACGGCCAGCCACAGCGTGGCAGTGGCCATGAAGGCCACGGTGGACACCACGATGGCCACCGTGGCTTCGGCTTCCAGCGTGCCGTAGCGCTGTGCAAAGAGGATGGCGTTGTTGCCCACCGGCAGCGCGCCCATCATCACCAGCACCCCCAAGGGCAGACCGGACAGGCCGAAGCCCCAGTGCGCCACCACCAGCACCAGGGCGGGCAGCACCAGCAGCTTCAGCACCGACACCTGCAGCGCACTGCGCAAGCCGCCGCGCACACCGTAGCTGGCCAGCGAAACGCCGATCAGCACCAGGCACACCGGCACCACCGCGCTGCCCAGGCCGGCCAGCGTGAGGTCCAGCACCGGATGCAGACCCAGGCCGGTCAGGTTCCAGGCCAGGCCCAGCAGCACCGGCAGCACCACGGGGTGGATCACGGTGTTGCGCACGGTGGCCCGCAGCGTGTCGGCGCGGCTGATGCTGCCGTCGGCCCGTGCCACGTCGCCTTCCACCAGCACCGTCAGCAGGGTCAGCAGCACGAGGCCATGCACGCTGACCAGCGCGATGTGCAAGGCCAGCCCCGGTTCGCCGAACAGCGCGCTGGCCATCGGAATGCCCAGTTGCACGGCGTTGCCGTAGGTGGCGGCCACGGTGCGGGTGGCGGCTTCGGCGCCGTTGCCGCGGCTGCGCAGGCGGTGCCAGGCATAGACCGCCAGCGCAAAGAGGCCGGCCGGCACGAAGTAGGCGGCCACCGTGTGCCAGGGCAGCGTGGAAAGGTCGAGCCTTTCCATGGTGCGGAAGAGCAGCGAGGGCACGAAGAGATAAAACGCCACGTTGCCGAGCACCCGCGCCGGGTCCTGTGTGCCACCCGAACCCCCCAGCTGCCCCAGCCAGCCGCGCCAGGCCACCAGGTAGCCCAGGCCCACGGTGGCCATGATCGCCAGCAGCTTGCCGATGACGACCTGGGTCACGGCTTCACACCATGTGCCTGAAGCCAGGCAAGCACCCGCGCGGCGGGCGCTTCGATGACCAGTTGTTTGCGGCGCGCGCTGTCACCCCGCAGCAACTGCACCGCACGCTGTGGCAGGCCCAGTTCTTGGGCCAGCCAGTGCAGCAGCATGTCGTTGGCCTTGCCGTCCACCGGCGGCGCGGCCAGGCGCACCCGCAGGCAGCCGTCGTGCAGGCCGTCGGCGCGGGTGCGCGGCGCGTTGGGGGTCACCACCACGCTCAGCACGCAGATGTCGCCCTGCGGCCGCAGGCAGGGCCAGTCCGCCGCGTCTTTCAAGCGGCGGTCTTTTTGGCCGCCACCTTCTTGGCCGCACCCTTGGCCGGCACCCGGGGCGCACGCGGTTCGAATTCGAAACTCACCCGCCCTTCCTTGTTGTCGTAGGCCAGGAAGGCCTTGAACTTGCGGCGTGTCTTGTTGGACACGAAGTTCTCCAGCAGGCCGGTCTTGCCGGTGCTCAGCAGCTTGCTGATCTCGCTGCGTTCCACCGGCTGCTGCAGGATGATCTTGCCGCTCTTGAAGTCGCAGGTGACGTGCGCGCCCACGCTGTGTTCGCAGACGTAGTTGCTGCCGTGTTCATAGACATGGCCCTTGCACTTGGGGCAGGCGCCCAGGCTTTCCTGGCCGCTGAAGTCGACCGGCTCGCCGTCGCCTTCGGCATTCTTGGCGTCGTCGCCGAAGTCGAACTCGAGCTTCCAGTTGCTGATTTCTTCATCGAAGGCCAGCTTGATCTCGGCCGTGAAGGGCCAGCCGGCCTTGCTGCGGAAACCTTCCAGCGGGCCGATTTTCTTGTCGCGGATCAGGCCTTCGGCTTCCACCGTTTCGAAGGCGCGGCCAGCGGGAATCTTGGTGATCGAGAAGCCGCAGCCTTCGCTGGCGGCGTCGGCGCCCACGCAGCTGAAGCGGCGGTAGTTTTCCTTCACCACACCACCGCAGTTGGGGCAGGGCACGGCCAGCGTGGCGTAGTCGCCGGGGATCGTGTCGCGGTCGTATTCCTTGGCCTTGCGCACGATGCGCTCGGCCATCTTGGCGATCTCGCCCATGAAGGCGTCGCGGCTCAGGCGGCCGTGTTCCATCTCGGACAGCTGGTATTCCCAGTTGCCGGTCAGGTCGGCGCGGGTCAGGTCTTCGATGGCCAGGCCACGCAGCAGCGTCATCAGCTGGAAGGCCTTGGCCGTGGGCACCAGCTCGCGGCCGTCGCGCAGCATGTACTTCTCGGCAATCAGGCCTTCGATGGTCTGCGCGCGCGTGGCCGGTGTGCCCAGGCCCTTTTCCTTCATCGCGTCGCGCAGCTCCTCGTCTTCGATCAGCTTGCCCGCACCTTCCATGGCTGACAGCAGCGTGGCTTCGGTGTAACGCGCGGGCGGCTTGGTCTTCAGCGCGTTCACGGCCACGTCTTCGGTGCGCACCTGTTCACCGGCGGCCACGGCCACCAGGTTGGCGTCATCGTCTTGTGCTTCCTTGCCGTACACGGCCAGCCAGCCGGCATTCACCAGCACCTTGCCGTTGGTCTGGAACTTGTGTTCCTGGTCTTTCAGCGCCACCGTGCTGATGCGCGTGGTGACCATGAACTCGGCGCTGGGGTAGAACACCGCGATGAAGCGCTTGACCACCATGTCGTAGAGCTTGAGCTCGATCTCGGTCAGGCTCTTCGGCGGCTGCAGCGTGGGGATGATCGCGAAGTGGTCCGACACCTTGGTGTTGTCGAAGACACGTTTGGTGGGCTTGACGTAGCCTTCCTTCAGGCTCTTGCCGGCGTGGGCGTTCAGCTCGCGCAGCGGCCCCGGCAACTCTTCGGTGGCCAGCATCTTCAGCGTCTCTTTCACCGTGGCCAGGTAGTCCTCGGGAAGGGCTCTAGGTCAGCACCTTGTGTTTTTCGTACAGCGCCTGCGCCAGGCTCAGCGTGGTCTTGGCGCTGAAGCCGAAGCGGCTGTTGGCTTCGCGCTGCAAGGTGGTCAGGTCGTACAGCAGCGGGGAAGCCTGCGTGCTGGGCTTGGCCTCGTCGACCACGTTCGCCGGCTGGCCGCGCACGGCCGCGGCAATGGCCTCGGCGTCGGGGGCGTTCCACAGCCGGTCGGCACGGGCTTCCGCGTCGTCGGGGTTTTTCTTCCACTTCGGGTCGAACCACTTGCCTTCGTACTGGCCGGCCACGGCGTCGAAGGTGGCCTTCACTTCCCAGTAGGGGCGCGACACGTGTTTGCGGATCTTCTCTTCACGCTCCACCACGATGCTGAGCGTGGGCGTCTGCACCCGGCCCACGGTGGTCAGGAAAAAACCGCCGTCGCGGCTGTTGAACGCCGTCATCGCGCGGGTGCCGTTGATGCCCACCAGCCAGTCGGCTTCGCTGCGGCTGCGCGCGGCGTCGGCCAGGCCCAGCATCTGCTTGTCGCTGCGCAGGTTGTCGAAACCGTCGCGGATGGCCTGCGGTGTCATGCTCTGCAACCACAGGCGTGTGATCGGCTTGCCGTGCGCCTTGTCGCCAAAGGCGTACTGCAGGATCAGCCGGAAGATCAGCTCACCCTCGCGGCCGGCGTCGCAGGCGTTGATGATGGCGCCCACGTCCTTGCGCTTGACCAGCTTGACGACGGCGTTCAGCCGTGTCTTGGCCTTGTCGATGGGCGCCACGTCGAAGTGCGGCGGCACCACCGGCAGGTGCGCAAAACTCCACTTGCCGCGTTTGACCTCGAATTCTTCGGGTGCCTTGATTTCCACCAGGTGGCCCACCGCGCTGGTGACCACGTAGTCGTCGTTCTCGAAGTGCTCGGCCAGTTTTTCGAACTTGCCCTTGGTGGGCGTCAGCGCCCGCACGATGTCCTGGGCCACGCTGGGCTTCTCGGCAATGATGATCGTCTTGCTCATGTTTCCTTCTGGGCCACCCGCCGTTGCCGGGGGGCCGATGTTCAATCAAAAAGCCGTGCCTACAATCCGGCCCGTCTCGCGCGCACGCACGCGCGCTCGTACGATTTCAATATACGTAATGTCCAAGACCCCGCAAGCCGCCCGCCCGTCCACCGCCAGCGACAGCCGACGCATCCAGGTTCGCAAGAGCGGTGTGCACGGCAAGGGTGTCTTTGCCATCAAGCCCATCGCCAAGGGCGAGCGCATCATCGAATACAAGGGCGAGGTCATCAGCTGGCCCGAAGCGCTGCGCCGCCACCCGCACGACCCCAGCGACCCCAACCACACCTTCTACTTCAGCCTGGACGACGGCAGCCACGTCATCGACGCCAAGGTGGGCGGCAACGCAGCTCGCTGGATCAACCACGCCTGCCAGCCCAATTGCAAGGCCGACGAAACCGACGGCCGGGTGTTCATCGAAGCGCTGCGTGCGCTGAAACCCGGCGAAGAGCTGTTCTACGACTACGGCCTGGTCATCGACGAACGCTACACGCCGAAGCTGAAGAAAGAATACGAATGCCGCTGCGGCAGCAAGAAGTGCCGCCACACCCTGCTGGCGCCCAAGCGCTGAAGGCCGGCCCGACACCCTGACGTGAACACCACGCCCACCCCCCACCTGCACTGGGGCGCCGAAGCGCTCTGGGACGAGCTGATGCCGCTGCTGCCCGGCATCAGCGTCGAGGTGCTGGCGCGGGTGGACTCCACCAACACCCGGCTGCTCGAACGTGCACGGGCGATGGGGGGGGACCCTGAAGCACCGGTCACGCGCCCCGGCGAACTGGAAGGTCAGCTGCGCAGCGAGCGCACGCCGCACGGCCGCCGCCAGGCCGATGTCTGGCCCTGCCTTTTGGTGGCCGAAGACCAGACCCGCGGCCGTGGCCGGCTGGGCCGCGACTGGGTCAGCAGCATGGGTGCTTCATTGACCTTCTCGCTGTCGCTGCCCTTGGCGCCCACCCAATGGGGCGGGCTGTCGCTGGCCGTGGGCCTGGCGCTGGCCGAGGCCCTGGACCCGTCGGCTGCCGGCGTGCCGCCGCGCATCGTGCTGAAGTGGCCCAACGACCTGTGGCTGGCCGATGGCCCGGGCCGCGGCCGCAAGCTGGGCGGCATCCTGATCGAAACCGTCAGCGTGGGCCAGCGGCGCATGTGCGTGGTGGGCGTGGGCCTGAACGTGCTGCCCCAGCCGGCCAGTGCCAACCGCGCCACCGAGGGCCTGGCCCACGGTTATGGCTGCTTGCAGGAACTCGACCCCCACGTCACCGCGCCGCAGGCGCTGGCACGGGTGGCCAAGGCCCTGGTGCAGGCCTTGCTGCGTTTCGAAACCCAGGGTTTTGCGCCCTTGCTGCCGGCCTACACCCGGCGCGACCTGCTGCTGGGCCAGCCGGTGGCCGCCAGCGCACCCACGCCGCTGCAGGGCGTGGCCGACGGGGTGGACGAGCTCGGGGCGCTGCGTGTGCGTGTGGCCAACCCCGGCGCCGACGGCTCCGAGGTGCAGCGTGTGCTCAGCGGCGAGGTCAGCGTGCGCCTGACCGGGGCCTGAGGTGCTGCGCACCGCGGTCGGCCTGCTGCTGCTGGCCAATGTGCTGTTTTTCGCCTGGGCGCGTGGCTGGCTGGGCGAAGCGCCGCGCCACGGCGAACGCGAACCGGCCCGCCTGGCCGCCCAGGTGCGGCCCGAGGCCTTGTCGGTGCTGCCGGCCACCACCGCCAGCGCTGCCGTGCAGGCGGCCCGAGCGGCGGCGCTGGTGTGCCTGGAAGCCGGCCCCTTTGTCGGTGATTCGGCACTGAACGAGCTCAGCCTGGCCGAAGCACTGCTGGTCCAGGCCCAGGTGCCGGCCAACGCCTGGAGCCGCATCGAACCGCCGGCCGCGCCGCTGTGGCTGGTGTTTGCCGGCCGCTACCCCGACGCCGCGCTGCGCAACGCCCGCGAAGACGACCTGCAGAAGTACAAGCTCAACTACGAACGCATCGATGCGCCGGCCGACCTGGCACCGGGCTTCGTGCTGTCGCGTCACGTGTCGCGCGAAGAGGCTGAAGCCTGGATCAAGACCCGCGTTCCGGCCGCCCTGCGCGGCCTGCGGGTGGTGCAGCTGCCGGCGCCGCCGGCCAGCTACCGCCTGCGTGTGCCGCGTGCCGACAGCGAACAGGCCGAGCGCATGCGCAACCTGCCGGCCGACCTGCTGGCCGGCGGTTTCAAGCCCTGCGCCGCAAGGCCCTGAGCACCGCCGCGGCCAGCGCCACGCCGGCCACCCAGGCGCCGGAACTGGCGCCACCGCCGCCACCGCCACCCCCACCCGCCGGCGGGTTGGCCGTGGGCGGCGGTTCGGCCACCGGGCCGGGTGCGGCCACGATGACGGTCTGGTCGGTGCTGACGCTGCCGCCCAGCGCGTCGCTGACCGTCAGCCGCACGCGCACCGTGCCGCCGGCCGTGGGGGTCATCGACGCGGTGTCGGCATTCGTGGACGTGCTGAAGCCGTTGGCCGCGCCACCGCCGTCCAGCAGCGTCCAGCTGTGGCTCTGGGCGGGGCCGCCGCTGGGGGTCTGCAAACCGCTCAGGCTGAAGCGCACGGCCTCACCGGCGACAGGCGCAGCGGGTGTGAAGGTGGCGTTCACAAAAGGTTCGGTCGACACGGCGGCCAGGGCAGCATTGGCGTCCAGCATGCCGGCGCCGCACAGGCCGGTGGTGCAGTAACACTGCAACTGGTCGACGCCACTGCGCGGTGCCTGGCACTGGAACACCGGTGTCGGGTCGTCGGGGCCGTTGTCGGCGCCGGTGGTGGGGAAGGGCCGGGCGGTGGTCTGCATCACCGTGCGCAGGTCCGCCGGTGTCAGCGCGGGCTGGCGCGACACCATCAGCGCCGCCACGCCTGCCACCAGGGGTGAAGAGAAGCTGGTGCCCACCGTGGCATTGAAAGCATCGGTCCAGGCCGACGAGGCCGGGCCCTGGGCGCCGGTGTTGGTGGCCGTCAGGATGGGGTACAGGCAAGGCGAACCGGCCGTGATGTTGATGCAGTTCCCGCCCGGTGCGGCGATGCTGATTTCGGGGCCCAGGTCGGAAAAGCCCACCTTGCTGCCGACGTGCCGCAATGCCAGCACACCCACCACGCCGCGGCAGTTGGCCGGCTCGTTGACGGTGCCGCCGGCACTGTTGCCGGCCGCCGCCACGATGGTCACGCCACGAGCCGTGATCTCGTCCACCGCCGCCTGGTAGGCCGCGGTGCAGCCACCCGTGCCGCCCAGGCTCATGTTGATGACCCGGGCCGGTGTCGGGTTGGCCGGCACGCCGTCCACCGCGATGCCGGCGGCCCAGCGCATGCCGGCCAGGATGTCGCTGTCGCTGCCAAAACACTTGCCCAGCACCCGCACCGGCAGCACCCGCACACCCGGCGCGCTGCCGGCCATGCCCGCCGCGGGGGTGCTGTTGGTCACCGCGCCCACCAGCGCCGCGGTGGCGGTGCCGTGCCAGCTGCTGCTGGACGTGAAACAGCCCGAGAAGGTGCCGCTGCGGGCTTCGGCGGCCGTGACCCAGTCGCCGGGGTCGCTGGGGCTGCTGTCGCGGCCGTCGCCGTCGTTGGCCACGGTGGCGTTGGACACCATGTCGTAACCCGGCAGCAGGCGCCGTGTGAGGTCGGGGTGTTCGAAACGCACGCCGGTGTCCAGCACCGCCACCACCACATTGGCGCTGCCGGTGGTGCGCGCCCAGGCGCCTTCGATGTCGATGGCCGACCGAACCGTGCCGTCGGGCGCCCGCAGGTACCACTGGCCGCTGACCGGGCCGCCCACCTGCAGCGCCAGGTTCACGTTGGGGCCTGACAGGTACAGCGGATCGTTCGGCGCCGCCACGATGCGCTTGCGGCCGTTGGGCACCGCGTAGGCCACGTCAGGGTCGGCCGAGAGCTGACGCGCCAATGTGGTGGCGTCCACACCCACGGCCCGCATCACCTGCGTTCTTTCGCCCACGGCGTCTCCGGCTTCGAGCACACGGCCGACACGCGCGCCCAGGCTGCTGGCCCGCTGGCCCAGCACACTGCGCACGGTGTCCGGGCTTCTGCCGGCGGCGAGCGCGTGTTTCTGCATCACCGACGCCCCGGGCTTGAAAGCGACGATGACCTCGCCTTCGGCAGGCGCCAGCACGGCACGCTGCAGCACCCGGGTGCTGCCCTGGGCCTGCGCGGCTGCGGAAGCGGCCAGCGCAAACAGCACGGTGAAGACAGAGGCAAAGGCAGACGCGGCCAGGCGCGGCGCTGCAGGCGGGCATTGAAACTTCATGCACCCAGTGTAGGCGGGCACCGCAGCCGCCGGGTGTCGAAGGAATGACGTGAAGTAAGCAAGCGCAAGCCGCCATGAAAAAGGGCCTGCGTTGGCAGGCCCTCGTGTCACCGACGGCTCCAGGTCAGGCGATGACCTGCACCATTTCCAGGCATTTGTTGGAGTAACCCCATTCGTTGTCGTACCAGGCCACGATCTTGACGAAGGTCTTGTCCAGCGCGATCGAGGCATCGGCGTCGAACACGCTGGTGCAGGGTTCACCGCGGAAGTCGGTGGCCACCACCTTGTCTTCGGTGTAGGCCAGCACACCCTTCATCGGGCCGTTGGCGGCGGCCTTCATGGCAGCGCAGATCTCTTCGAAGCTGGCTTCCTTCACCAGTTCGGCGGTCAGGTCGACCACGCTGACGTCGCTGGTGGGCACGCGGAAGGCCATGCCGGTGAGCTTCTTGTTCAGTTCGGGAATCACCACGCCCACGGCCTTGGCCGCGCCGGTGCTGCTGGGGATGATGTTCTCCAGGATGCCGCGACCGCCGCGCCAGTCCTTGTTGCTGGGGCCGTCCACCGTCTTCTGCGTCGCAGTGGCGGCGTGCACGGTGGTCATCAGACCGCGCTTGATGCCCCAGTTGTCGTTCAGCACCTTGGCCACCGGGGCCAGGCAGTTGGTGGTGCAGCTGGCGTTGCTGATGATGGTCTGGCCGGCGTAGGTCTTGTCGTTGACGCCGAACACGAACATCGGCGTGTCGTCCTTGCTGGGCGCACTTTGCAGCACCTTCTTGGCGCCGGCGTCGATGTGTTTCTGGCAGGTGTCCTTGGTCAGGAAGAGGCCCGTGGCTTCGATGATGACCTGCGCACCCACGTCGCCCCACTTCAGCGCCGCCGGGTCGCGTTCGGCCGTCAGGCGGATGCGCTTGCCGTTGACGACGAGCGTGTTGCCGTCGACCGCGATGTCGCCCTTGAAACGGCCGTGCACGCTGTCGTACTTCAGCATGTAGGCCAGGTAGTCGGGCTCCAGCAGGTCGTTGATGCCGACGATCTCGATGTTGGGAAAGTTCTGCACCGCGGCGCGGAACACCATGCGACCGATGCGGCCGAAGCCGTTGATGCCTACCTTGATGGTCATGTTTTCTCCTTGGGTTTGAGGTTGATTTTGATGCAGGGCACGGTGAAGCGGACGTCGTCGGCAAAGACCGAGGCCAGCGACTGACGCGGCAGGTCCAGCTCAGCTTGCACCAGCCAGTCCAGCAGCGGCCGGCGTGCCGGGTGGCCGTTGTCCAACTGGCCCACCACGTTGTTCAGGTGCGGTTTGCGGTAGGTCAGCTTCACGTCGAAGGGGCAGCCCATGGTGTGGGTGTCGAGTTGGAGTGTCTGCACGCGGATGTTTTTCACACGGCCCAGGTACTGCACAAACGTGATGTCCTTGAAACCGTAGGCACCGGTGTCTCCGATGGTGTACACAAAGATGATGGAGGCGGTGATCGGGCCACCTTGGTGGCAGGGCAGACGGTAGTCGCCCGCCCATTGCTCGATGTCCCGCTTCAGCAACTCATTGCCGGGCGCCGTGTAGGCAGCGGATTCCGGCGGCTGGTCAGGGGACGTGAAGCGCAGGTAGAGCAGCACGCGCCCCTGCAGATCGCGGCGCAGCGCTTCACGTGGGTACTCGGGTCCCTTCTCCCGGCTCTTGTGCACCAGACACTTCAGTTGGGCCGCCCGGCCCTTGTCGGCGGTATCGAAAGGCGCGGGGAACAGAGCCTGCCGCAGGTCGGGCTTGAACACATAGTCGAACACCAGCCGGGTGGGCGTGTCAGCCGCGGTGAGGCAAGGCACACGGAAGCTGCGAACGTGGTCCTTCACGGCATCGATGAATTCGCTGTCACCTTCGTGTTCCAGCACCTCGACGCCGGGCCGCACCGTGGCGCCGGTGAAATCCAGGGCCACCTTCACGCGGCCTTCTTCGCTGCGTTTCCACTGGTCGAAGGGGTACTCGGGCGCACCGCGCTCCCCGGGTGGTGGGGTCAGGCACTTCAACGCAGGTGAAGGTTCGATCCGCGGTTCCTGAGCCCACGCGGTCTGCAGCAGGCCCGCGAGGCCCCCCGCGACGGCCAGCGAGAAAAACCTGCCGGCCATCTGCGCCTCAGCCTTTCAGCACCTTGCGCACCACCGCCACCAGGTTCGCCGTGGTCAGCTTGAAGTGCTTGAAGAGATCAGGCGCCGGCGCGCTTTCACCGAAGGTGTCGATGCCCACCACCGCGGCGCAGCCGTACTTCCACCAGCCGTCGGTGACACCGGCTTCGATGGCCACCCGCGTCACGCCAGCCGGCAGCACGCTCTTTTTGTAGGCCACCGGCTGGCGGTCGAAGACGCTGGTGCTGGGCATGCTGACCACGCGCACGGCGATCTTCAGCCGCGCCAGTTCGGCCTGCGCGTGCAGCGCCAGTGTCACTTCGCTGCCGGTGGCGATGATCACCGCCTGGGCCTTCTTCTTCAGCCCCACTTCGCTGGGTTCGGCCAGCACGTAGGCACCCTTGCTGATGGTGTCCAGCGCGGGCTTGGGCAGGTAGGGCTGGGTCTGGCGTGTCAGCAGCAGTGCGGTGGGACGTGTCGTGTTGCCCAGCGCCATGGTCCAGGCCACGGCCGTTTCCGCGGTGTCGGCGGGGCGCCAGACGTCCAGGTTGGGAATCAGGCGCAGGCTGGCCGCATGCTCCACACTTTGGTGGGTAGGCCCGTCTTCACCCAGGCCGATGCTGTCGTGCGTGAAGACGTCGGCCATGCGGATGGCGTTGCGGCTGTAGTCGCTGAAGGTCAGGAAGGTGCCGCCGTAGGGGATGTAGCCGCCGTGCAGCGCCACGCCGTTCATCACCGCGGCCATGCCGAATTCGCGCACGCCGTAGTTGATGTGGCGGCCGCCGTTGGGTGCGCCGGCTTCGTCGAAACGCAGCGGCGCCGTGGACGTGGTGTTGGTCAGGTTGCTGCCCGTCAGGTCGGCGCTGCCGCCCAGCATCTCGGGCAGGGCCTTGGTGAAGGCTTCCAGCGCGATCTGGCTGGCCTTGCGGGTGGCCACGGCCTCGGCCTTGGTGTGGGCTGCGGTGATGGCGTCCACCGCTGTCTGTGCAAAGTCGGCGGGCAGTTCGCCGGCCATGCGGCGTTCGAACTCGGCGGCCAGTTCGGGGAAGGCTTTCTGGTAGGCGGCAAAGCGTTCCGCCCAGCCGGCTTCGGCCTTGGCGCCGCTGGTGCGTGCGTCCCAGCCGCTGTAGGCCGCTTCGGGCACCACGAAGGGTTCGGCGGTCCAGCCCAGCGCCACGCGGGTCAGTGCAATCTCGTCGCCGCCGAGCGGTTCTCCGTGGGCCTTGGACGTGCCACCGCGGTTGGGCGAACCCTTGCCGATGGTGGTGCGGCAGATCACCAGCGTCGGGTGGCTGTCGCTGGCACGGGCCTGCACCAGCGCGGCATCCACGGCGTCCACGTCGTGGCCGTCCACGGGCCCGATGACCTGCCAGCCCATGGCCGCAAAACGCAGGCCGGCGTTGTCGGGGTACCAGGGCTCGACCTTGCCGTCGATGCTGATGCCGTTGTCGTCGTACAGCGCGATCAGCTTGCCCAGTTTCCAGCTCGAGGCCAGCGCGATGGCTTCGTGGCTGATGCCTTCCATCAGGCAGCCGTCGCCCATGAAGACGTAGGTGTGGTGGTCGACCACGGTGTGGCCGGGACGGTTGAATTCAGCGGCCAGCAGCTTTTCGGCCAGGGCCAGGCCCACGGCATTGGCCAAGCCCTGGCCCAGCGGGCCGGTGGTGGTTTCCACGCCGGGTGTGACGTCGACTTCGGGGTGGCCGGGGGTTTTGCTGTGCAGCTGGCGGAAACGGCGCAGTTCGCTCATCGGCAGGTCGTAACCCGTCAGGTGCAGCAGCGCATACAGCAGCATCGACGCGTGGCCGTTGCTCAGCACGAAGCGGTCGCGGTCGGCCCAGTGCGGGTCGGCCGGGTTGTGGCGCAGGTGGCGGCCCCACAGGGCGACGGCCATCTCGGCCATGCCCATCGGCGCGCCGGGGTGGCCGGAATTGGCTTGTTGCACGGCGTCCATGGCCAGGGCGCGGATGGCGTTGGCCATCAGGGAGGTGTCTTGATTGGAGGTGGCCATTGGGGCTCTTGCGCTGGCGAAGGCAGCGTGGACTGGGGCGGAGACCCCGATTCTAGGAGGGCGCACGATGCAGCAAGATGCCACGCGCCCCAACGCCACGCCCCAAAGCCACGCCCCAACGCCACAATAGCGGGCCTTGCGACAGGGGGCTGACCAGAGCGAAGCCGAACGGCCCCTTTTTCCTCTCCTTTGGTCTCGGCCCGCCGGGCCCCTGTCGACCCACCTGACTTGTTGACTTCCGCAGCTCACAGTCGCCATGCGCCCTGAAGCCAATCGCCTCAACGCCTCGCTGCGGCTGGCCTGGGCCTTGGCGCTGACGCTGCTCTTGCTGTTGCTGGCGCTGCTGGGTCCGCCCACGCTGGCGCCGGCGTTGCCGGTGCTGGCCGTGCTGGGTCTGTTCTTGTGTGTTCTCTTGTGTTGGCAGCTCGGCCGTGAGGCCACCGCTGCCGCCGCACGCCGGGCACAGACAGAACGTCTGCAGGCGGTGCTGGCGGCCTTGCCGGTGGGCGTGCTGGTGTTCGATGACGAAGACCGCATCGAACACGTCAGCGGCAGCTTTTCCGAGGTCTATGGTTCCTTGGCCGACCTGGCCCGGCCCGGAGTGGCCTTCGAGACCTTGCTGCGTGCCGGTGTGGCGCGTGGCCTGGTGCCCGAAGCGGTGGGCCAGGAAGAGGCGTGGATCTCCGCCCGCCTGGCCCAGCACCGCCGGGGCAAGGCGTCCATGTTGCGCGAACTGCCGGGCGGGCGCTGGCGCCGCATCGTCGAACAGCGCATGGCCTCGGGCGGCCTGTTGTCGTACAGCGTGGACGTGAGCGACCTGGTGCTGCAGGAACACGCGCTGGCAGTTGCGCACCGCGACGCCGAGCTGGCGCGCCAGCGCCTGCAGGACGCCATCGAAGCCTTGCCCGTCGGTTTCGAGCTCTACGACGCCGAAGACCGGCTGCTGTGCATCAATGAAGCCATGGCGGCCATGTACCCGCTGATCGCTGACCTGCGCCACCAGCGACCCACTTTCGAAGAGGTGGTGCGCACCCATGCGGCGCGGGGCGGGCTGCCCTGGCTGCCCGATGCGGCCGCGCTGGAGCAGTGGCTGCAGAAGCGAAAGGCCGAGCGCAAGCAGCCGCATGCGCCCCTGCTCGTGCAGGTCAAGCCCGGGCAGTGGGTGCAGGTGCACGAACGCCCCACGCGCGAAGGTGGCCTGGTCGGCGTGCGCATCGATGTCAGCGAGCGCGAGGCCCAGCGGCGCGAAGTCGAGTTGGCGCGCGCGCAGTTGCACGACGCCGTCGAAGCCTTGCCCGACGGTTTTGCCATCTACGACAGTGCAACCAGCGCTACCGCGACATCTACGCCGCCTCGGCCCCGGCGATGGTGCCGGGCGCCAGCTTCGAGTCCATCATCCGGGCCGGCCTGGCGGCTGGACAGTACCCGCAGGCCTTGGGCCGCGAAACCGCCTGGCTGGAAGAGCGGCTGCAGGCCCATCGGCACCCGGCGGGCGCCTTGCTGCAAGAGCTGCCCGGCAATCGGTGGCTCAGCATCGACGAACGGCGCACCCGCAGCGGCGGCATGGCAGGGGTGGGTGCCGATGTGACCGAACTGGTGCGGCGTGGCCAACAGCTCGAACGCATGAACCTTCAGCTGGACATGGTCAACCGCGAACTGGCGCAGCTGTCCGACACCGACGCGCTGACCGGCACCGCCAACCGACGCCACTTCGATCGACAGCTGGCCGAGGCATGGGTGCGGGCGCAGCAAGACGCAGCGCCGCTGGCGCTGCTGATCGTCGACATCGACCACTTCAAGAACTACAACGACCACCACGGCCACCCGGCGGGTGACGTCTGCTTGCGTCAGGTGGCGCAGCTCCTGAAGAGCTGCGCGCGCCAGCCCGAGGACCTGGTCGCGCGCCTGGGCGGCGAAGAGTTTGCGGTGTTGATGCCACAAGCCCAGGCCGACCAGGCGCTGGCCCTGGCGCGGCGATTTCTGCAGCGCCTGGACAACTTGAGCATCCCGCACGGCCAGTCGCCCGTGGCGCCGCACATCACCTGCAGCGTGGGTGTGGCGGCAAGCCCGGGGCTGGCCGACACCACCGCCCTGATGGCCGCCGCCGAAGCGGCCCTGTACCTGGCCAAGCGCACGGGGCGCCACCGCGTTTGCTGTCACGGCAGGCTCGAGGCCGAGTGCCTGCCACCGTTGACGCCGAGCTGATGCAGGGCCTGCACCTCACAGCCGACCTGCACGGCTGCGCCCCGACCCTGCCGGCCATGGTGGACCCACTGGCGCTGCGGGCCTTGTGCCTGGGCGCCGTGCGCCAGGCCGGTCTGCAGCCCGTGGGCGAGCTCTTTCACCCATTCCCGGCGCCGGGTGGCGTGACAGGGGTTGTGCTGCTGGCCGAATCGCATGTGGCGGTGCACACCTGGCCCGAGCTGGGGGCGGTGACGCTGGACGTCTACGTGTGCAATCTGCAGACCGACAACAGCGCCCGCGCCGAAACACTGCTGCTGGTGCTGCAAGCAGCTTTTGGCCCGAGCCAGGCAGAACACCACCGCGTGCACCGCGGCCGTGCCGGGCCGGCTTGACTTGTGTCAAGCCCTCGACCCAGCCGCGCTGCCATGCTGGTCAGCAGCATGAAACACACCGCCCTGGACGTCATCAACGAGGAGCACCTGGCCCTGGCCGCGATGCTGCGTTCACTGTCGATGATGCTCAAGCAGGCCCGCCGCGACGGCCAACTGCCCGACTTCGAAGTCGTGCGGGCCATGCTGTTCTACGTCGACGAGTTTCCCGAGCAACTGCACCACCGCAAGGAATCCGACCTGCTGTTCCCCAAGGTGCTGCAGCGCTGCCCTGAATTGGAACCGGTGATCGCACGCCTGGAGCGTGACCACCAGGTGGGCGAATCGGCCATCCGCACGCTGCAGCACCAGTTGCTGGCCTTCGAGGTGATGGGTGAGTCCCGGCGAACCGAGTTCGAGCAGGCCGTGGAGCAGTACACCCGCTTCTACCTGGAGCACATGTCGCTGGAAGAACAGCGTGTGCTGCCGGCGGCCAGGCGCTGCCTGGGCGATGCCGACTGGGCCGAACTGGACGCGGCTTTTGCGCACAACCGCGACCCGATGACCGGCCACGAGGTCACGCCCGACTACACGCCCTTGTTCCGCCGCATCCTGATGCAGGCGCCCGCGCCCATCGGTCTGGGCACCCCGCGCGGTTGAGGCGCTCGACCGGCCGTCGTCAGGCGGCCGAGGGTTGCAGAACGCGCTGCACCAGTTCGCTGGCCAGTGTGTGTTCGGCCTGCACCGTGTGGCTGGCTCCGGCGCGCAGCAGCAGCAGGGCTTCTTCTTCGTTGGGTGCACGCACGACGATGTGCACAGCCGGGTTCAGCGTCCGGGCGGTGTCGATCATCAGCGACACGTCGCGTGTTTCGGCCAGCGCCACCACCAGCGTGCTGGCGGTGGCCACATGGGCCTGCACCAGCACCACCGGGTCGACGGCGTCGCCCAGCACCGCAGCCACGCCACGTGCGCGCAGGGCCTGCACCTGTTCACGCTGGCGGTCCACCACCACCAGCGGCACGCCGGCTGCCGCCAGTGCGGTGGCCACACGTGAACCCACGCGGCCGTGGCCCACCAGCACCACCTGGCGCGCCAGGAAACGCGCTTCGGTGGCTTGCGGCAGTTCGGCCAGGGGGTCGTCACGACCTTCCAGTTTGCGTGCCAGCGCGGACTTGGCCAGCACCCAGCGCTGCAGCGGTGCAATGGTCTCGAAGAGCAGCGGGTTCAGTGCGATGGACAACATGGCGCCGGCCACGATCAGGCTCTTGGCTTCGGGTGGCAGCACCCCCAGCTGGTCGCCCAGCGCGGCCAGGATGAAGGAAAACTCGCCGATCTGCGCCAGGCTGGCCGACACCGTGAGCGCCGAGTTCAGCGGGTAACGCAGCGCCACCACCAGCAGCGCCGCGGCCAGCGACTTGCCCACGATGATGATGGCCAGCACGGCCAGCACCTGAAAAGGCCGGTCGACCATCACCAGCGGGTCGAAGAGCATGCCCACCGACACGAAGAACAACACCGCGAAGGCGTCGCGGAAAGGCAGCGACTCGTCGGCGGCGCGGTGGCTGAATTCGCTTTCCCGCAGCACCAGCCCGGCAAAAAAGGCGCCCAGCGCGACCGATACCCCGAACATCAGCGCCGCGCCGTAGGCGATGGACACCGCCGCCGCCATCACCGCCAGCGTGAACAGCTCGCGTGAACCGGTTTTGTTGATGTGCCACAGCAGCCAGGGCAGCAGGCGCCGACCCACCACCAGCATCAGCGCCACGAAGGCCGCCACGGCCAGCAGCGTGCGCGCCAGCGTGGGCCAGAACTCGGCGGCGGCGCTTGCCGAGGCGGCCGCGCCCGCAGCGCCTTCACCGGGTTCCGCCAGCAGCCCGGCCAGCGCCGGCAGCAGCACCAGCACCAGCACCATGGCCAGGTCTTCGACCACCAGCCAGCCCACGGCGATGCGGCCGTTGGCGCTGTCCAGCTGGCCGCGGCTTTCCAGCGCACGCAGCAGCACCACCGTGCTGGCCACCGACAGCGCCAGGCCGAAGACCAGGGCCGCGGGCACCGTCCAGCCCCACCACAAGGCGACCCCGGCGCCCATCGCGGTGGCCACGACCATCTGCACCACCGCACCGGGCACGGCCACCTTGCGCACGGCCATCAGGTCGTCGATGGAAAAGTGCAGGCCGACACCGAACATCAGCAGCATCACGCCCACCTCGGCCAGCTGCCCGGCCAATGCCACGTCGGCCACGAAGCCGGGTGTGTGGGGCCCGATCAGCACACCGGCCAGCAGGTAACCCACCAGGGCAGGCAACTTCAGGCGCGCAGCGACAAAACCCAGCACCAGGGCCAGGCCCAAGGCGGCGGCCAGCGTGACGATGAGCGGCATGTTCTGGTGCATGGCTCGGAGTGTCGCCGTTTGCCGAGGGCCCGCGCCCGGGCGCGCGTTCAGACGATGCTGGCGATGTCTTCGAAGCGCAGCCGCGGTGGCCGCGGCTTGAGTTGTGAGGTGTCGCCGTAGCCCAGGTTGCACAGCAGGTTGGTTCGCACGGCTGTGCCGGCCCAGAAGTGGCGGTCCACCGCCGCGGCGTCGAAACCCGACATCGGGCCGCAGTCCAGGCCCAGCCACCGTGCGGCCAGGATCAGGTAACCCGCCTGCAGGCTGCTGTTGCGCAGCGCGGTGCTGGCGACCAGCTCGGGTTTCCCGGCGTAGTAGGCCTGTGCGTCGGTCTTGTGCGCAAAGAGCTGCGGCAGGCGGTCGGGGAAGGCCAGGTCCTGGCCCAGGACGGCCACCACCGGTGCGCTTTGGGTCTTCGCCACGTTGCCGGCGTTGACGCAGCTCAGCAGCTTCGCCTTGGCTTCGTCGGACACCACGAAGCGGATGCGCAAGGGCTGGCAGTTCATCGACGTGGGCCCGCATTGCACCAGCCGCACCAGTTCGTGCAGCAGCGCAGCCGGCACCGGGCGGGGCAGCCAGTGGGCATGGGTGCGGGCCTGGGTGAAGAGACGCTGCACGACCGCATCGTCGGCAGCTTCCTGTGGTGCCGACTGAGGGGTTGCGGATGAAGCACGGGGGGTGTTCACTGCGGGTAACTCCGGACGCTGTTTTGTCGATTATCCGACCAAAGAGCAAATTTGGCGATTAAAGTGGGCTTCTGCCCGGCGCTGGAACAGCGCGCTTTCCGAGGTTGAAGCACCGATGAGACTCGTGAGTTACCGCGCCGCTGAAGGCGCAGCCTGGGCCGTGCAGGTCAGCGGCGGTGTGGTCGAAGGGCATCGGCTCGGCGCCGACGTGCCCGCCACGCTGCAGGGCCTGATCGAGGCCTGCACACAAAACCCGGCGCTGCCCGCACAGCTGCTGGCCCGTGCCCAGGCGGTGGCGCCCGCCAGCCTGGCCACGCTGCCCTTGCTGCCCGTGGTGCCGCAGCCCGGCAAGATCATCTGCCTGGGCGTGAACTACCACGACCACGCCAAGGAAGGTGGCAACACGGTGGCGGAGTACCCGGCGCTGTTCCTGCGCTGCAGCACGTCCCTGCTGGCCCACGGGGCGCCGCTGCAGGTGCCGAAGGTGTCGGGCAAGCTCGACTTCGAAGCCGAACTGGCCGTGGTCATCGGCAACCGCGCGCGGCACGTGACCGAGGCCGACGCGCTGGCCCATGTCTTCGGCTACGCCTGCTTCAACGACGCCACCTTGCGCGACTACCAGCGCAAGACCACGCAGTGGACCATCGGCAAGAACTTCGACGCCACCGGCGGCTTCGGCCCGGTGCTGGTGACCGCCGACGAACTGCCGCCGGGTTGCACGGGCCTGCACATCGAAAGCCGCCTGAACGGCCGCGTGATGCAAAGCGCCACCACGTCCGACATGGTGTTCGGCGTGGCACGCACGCTGGCGCTGCTGAGCGAAGCGATGACGCTGGAACCCGGCGACGTGGTGGTGATGGGCACCCCGGCCGGTGTGGGTTACGCCCGCACGCCACCGGTGTGGATGCAGGCCGGTGACACGATCGAGATCGAGATCGAAAACATCGGCGTGCTCAGCAACCCGGTCACGGCCTGAGCCGCTGCACGAGGGGTCAACCGTGAGAGACATCCGCCTGGACAACATCACCGAGGTGGCCGCCAGCAGCCTGGCCGGTCTGCCCGACGCTCGCCAGCGCGAACTGATGCAGCAGTTGCTGCTGCACCTGCACGCCTACGCCAAGTCCGTGAAGCTGACCCACGCCGAGTGGCGCGCGGCGCTGGCCTTTTTGCACCGCACCGGCGACATCAGCAGCGACACCCGCAGCGAGTTTTCGCTGCTGTCCGACGTGCTGGGGCTGTCGAGCCTGGTGGACCTGATGGCCAGCACACCTGATGCCACGCCCGGCAGCGTGCTGGGTCCCTTCCACACCGTGGGCTCGCCCTGGCTCGGCAACCCGGCGAACCTGCTCGCCGGCAATGCAGGTCAACCCGTGGTGCTGCGTGGCCGTGTGCTGGGTGCACAGGGCCAGCCGCTGGTCGACGCCACCATCGACTTCTGGCAGAACGCCGACAACGGCCTGTACTGGCAGATCGACCCCACCCAGCCGACCGACAACCTGCGCTGCCAGCTCAAGGTGGATGCCCAAGGGGCCTGGGAAGTGGACACGATCCGCGCGCGGCCCTACCAGATTCCCACCGACGGGCCGGTCTGGCACGACGTGGTGGCGCCGGCCGGCCGCAGCGCATGGCGCGCGGCCCACGTGCACCTGATCGTCAGCGCACCGGGCCACCGCACGCTGGTGACCGAGCTCTTCGATGCCGAAGACCCGTACCTGGACAGCGACGCGGTGTTCGGCGTGCGTGAAGCGCTGATCGGCCACTACCGGCTGCAGACCGACGCCTCGGCCGCGGCCAGGCTGGGTCTGGAAGGTGAACAGTGCCTGGTGATGCACACCGACATCGTGCTCAGCGCCTTGTCGGCTGAAGCTTGATTCCGCTGCGGCGCCCCGAGCGCCGATGTTCCAACAACGAACGGAGACCCCCATGTTCAAGACTTCGAAGCTGATGGCTGCACTGGCCGTGGCCGCCCTGGCCAGCAGCACGGCAGCCACTGCGCAGGACTGGCCCAAGGCCAAGCCCATCACCTTCACCGTGGCCTTCGGTGCGGGCAGTTCGACCGACATCATTGCCCGTGTGGTGGGGCAGAAGGTGTCGGAGTCGCTGGGCCAGACGGTGGTCATCGACAACAAGCCGGGTGCCGGCGGCAGCATCGGCGCGCAACTGGTCAAGCGGGCCGCACCCGACGGCTACAACCTGCTGGTCATCAGCGTCTCGTACGCAGTCAACCCGAGCCTGTACGCCAACGCGGGTTACGACCCGCTGCTGGACTTCATGCCGGTGGCGCTGGGGCCCAGCACGCCGAACATCATCACCGTGCACCCTTCGGTGCCGGTGAACAACATCCAGGAGCTGATCGCCCACGCCAGGAAGGAGAAGCTGTCCTACGCTTCGTCGGGCATCGGCACCACCACCCACCTGTCGATGGAACGCGTGAAGATCGCCGCCGGCGTGGACATCACGCACGTGCCCTACCAGCCGGCGCAGGCGGTGGGCGCGGTGGTGGCCGGCCACACCCAGGTGTCGAGCACCTCGATGCCACCGGCGGTGCCGCAGGTGAAGGCCGGCAAGCTGCGCGCGCTGGCCGTGACCAGCGCACAGCGTTCGCCCGCGCTGCCCGACGTGCCGACCATGAACGAGTCGGGCTTCAGCGACTTCGACGACCTGACCTGGTTCGCGTTTTTTGTGCCGGCCGGCACACCGCCGGCCATCGTCGAGCGGCTCAACGCCGAGATCAACAAGGCCATGGAGATGCCCGACGTGGCCGCCAAGTTTGCCGAGCAGGGCCTGACGGCGCGCCGCAACACCGTGGCCGAGTTCAACACCTACCTGCGGGCCGAGATCCCGAAGTGGGCCAAGGCCGTGAAGGACTCGGGCGCCACCGCCAA